>ENA-OROZ01001621-OROZ01001621.1-human-gut-metagenome-genome-assembly--contig:-NODE-1621-length-19906-cov-3.952899_pt1 | contig 19906 bp, 16 predicted proteins | sample MGYA00242138_ERZ509066 | MGnify/ENA primary metagenome ERZ509066 (study PRJEB26280, sample SAMEA2338691) | human gut metagenome | biome: human gut; feature: human-associated habitat; material: faeces... | reverse complement strand
CGGCGGCAACGCTTGCGATTGCCACGGCGACCGCCGAAGCCTTAAAGCGCGTTGCAGAAGCCACAAACGCCCCGGGCGGCATGAACGCCGTGAACCTGCAGATTGCCGAAAAGTACGTCGAAGCCTTCTCCGGCATTGCCCAAAAAGGCAACACCCTTGTTGTGCCCGCCAATATGGGCGATATGGCAACGCTCATTACGGGGGCTCTCAAAATTGTTCAAGGCTCGAAGTCGCCTGCTTCGCAAGCCGCTAAAATCGCGAAATAACAAATTTTTACGGGCAAAAGTGTCATGGGTGAAGCAAACCAGACCGCAGGAGCGGTTCAGGATCTCGCAGACGAACGCGTTGTTTATGCGCTGGTGTTTTCCTGTGTGGAACACCACGTGGAGCAGTTGGATGCCCTGATGCAGGAAAAGGTGACGGCCCAGGACTGCGCCAAGGCCGACTCTGAACTCGCCGGCAACCTCACGGGGATTCTCTGCGGCGCGCTGCCGGAGCACTTTAAGCCCGTGCCCGGGTGGAGTGACGGGGGACTCGGGAAGTTTCTCCGCACACACTTTGCCGATGAGATCGCGGCGCTTGATCCCGAGCACCGCGCGATTTTTGAAAAGGACGATGAGGCCTGCGTCTTTTTTGCCGTACTGCAGCTGCAAAAAGCCGTTTCCGAACTCATTGCCCGGGAAAACGAGGCGTCTGTGGAAGACGCTGAAATGAGCGGACGGCGCGTGCATGATTTCTGCAGCGACTGGGCCAAACTCTTTACCCCGTCGATCGCGTCGGTGTAGGAGGTAAGCCATGTCCTGTCCTTCAAGACGGTGCTCTCCGGGGTGTGGGTGCCATGACTTTTCAAGCCGCGCGGCGCAATTGCCGAGCCTTGTTTCCATTGAAGTCGTGGGTGACCTTCTTTTTCAGGCGGTTCGCAACACCGTGCGGCGCGCGGTTTCGGCGGCCGCGGGCGACATGAGTCCCCAGGAAATCGATGAGGCGGACAACCGCCTCGTGGACTGGCTCGGCACCACGTTTTCGGGCGGAAACCCCCATTACGCTTCGGGCGAAGACTGGAATCCGCGGGGCCTTGCGGTCTTTCTGCGGGACATGATTTCCGATGAGCTCAGAGAAACCGCCGGGGCGGTGCCCGAAGACAATGAAGAAGTCGTTTTTGCGGCGGCCGCGGTGTTTCTGGCCGACCTCTACCGGATTTTGAACGACCTCTCCCGGGCCGGGGTCAACATGGACGGTGTCGAAAACTCTCCGCAGGCTGCGCGCCTCATCAACTTCTGGGCGAGGCTTCTTACCGGGGCGCCCGCCGAAGTGCTGTTGCATTAATCATGGCGCTTTTTGATCCGGCGGCTTTAAAGACGGGCGTACGTGTGCGAGAAGTCTGGGGGTGGGCGCTTTTTGATGCGGCCAATTCCGGCTACAGCACCGTCATTCTCACAGCCGTTTTCAACACCTATTTTGTGAGCGTCATCTGCGGTAGTGCCGACTGGGCGACCTTTTTGTGGACCGCGGTGGTGGCGGCATCCAACATCCTCTGCCTCATTCTGATGCCCGCCTTTTCGCGGGCAGCCGACATCCGTGCCGAGAAAAAGCGCTGGTGCTTTATCGCAACGCTTTGCTGCATTGCGGCCACGGCCCTTTTGACGTTTACGGGCCCGGGAACTGTGGCCATCGCGGCGCTTCTTGTGATTGTGAGCAACATCGGTTTCAGCGTCGGGGAATCCATGAATTCGGCGTTTTTGCCGGAACTTGCCAAACCCGAGTCCCTCGGGCGCGTGTCGGGCTGGGGCTGGAGTTTGGGCTACGGCGGGGGCCTTGTGACATTGGCGCTTTGTCTGATTGTGCTTCAGATTGCGGGGGCCTTTGATATACCGCAGACTGAAAGCGTCCCGGCGGTAAGCCTTGTGGTGGCGGTTGTTTTTGCCGTGACGGCGCTGCCTTTTTTCCTGTGGGTGAAGGAGCGCAGCAGCGCCGGTGCGGTCACGGAAAGCTTTGCCGCAACGGTTTTGGCGTCCTTTAAGGAAATGCGGGGGACGCTGGAACTTATCCCCGCGTACCGCGATTTTGCGTGGCTTACCTGCTGCGGGTTTTTATATCAGTGCGGCATTGCGACCGTGATTGCGCTTGCGGCCGTGTACGCCTCAGCCGTCATGGGTTTTACCGTCACCAAAACGCTTATCATGGTGCTTGCCGTCAACATTACGGCGGCGGTCGGTGCCTTTTGTTTTGGGTACGTGCAGGATAAATTGGGGCACAAACGGGCCCTTGCGCTCACGCTTCTTTTGTGGATTGCGATGGTCGCAACAGCTGCTGCCGCGCAGGGCGAAGCTCTTTTTTGGGTGAGCGCCAACCTCGCGGGCCTTGCGATGGGGTCAAGTCAGTCCGCAGGCCGCGCGATGGTGGGGCTTTTGGCCCCTGAAAAGCGCCTTGCGGAGTTTTACGGCCTCTGGAATATGGCGCTTTGGCTTTCGGCTGCAGTGGGCCCCTTAACCTACGGGGCTGTGAGCTGGATGAGCGGCAACAATCAGCGCCTTGCGATTTTGGTTACCGGCCTTTTTTTCGTTGCCGGTCTTTTGGTTTTATCGCGCGTGAATCTTGCGCGCGGCACGGCACAGAAAAGCGCCGTGGTGAGTCTTTGATTTTTGGGAGAGTCGTGCGTCATGCAGAACTTCGTTTACTGTAATCCGACGGAACTTGTTTTCGGGCGCGGTGCGCATAAGGAAATCGGGATGCGCATGCTCCCCTGGGCCAAAGACGGCAAAAAAGCCCTGGTGATTTACGGGGGCGGATCGGCCAAGCGAAGCGGCGTTTTGGACGACGTTGTCGCGGGCTGTGAAGCCGCGGGTCTTACGGTGGTCGTAAAGGGCGGCGTCAAGCCCAACCCTGAAATGGATTTTGTGCGTGAAGTCACGGCCTTTGCCCGTGCGGAAAATGTGAACCTCATCATCGCTGTGGGCGGCGGCAGCGTCATCGATACCGCCAAGGCTGTGGCCGCTTCCGTGCCTTACGCCGGGGACGGCTGGGACTTCTTTACCGGGAAAGTGGTGCCTGAAACGTGCCTTCCGGTGGGGGCGGTCCTCACGATTCCGGCCGCCGGAAGCGAATCGTCAATCCGCTGCGTCATCACCCAGGGTAACGAAAAGTTCGGGATGGGTAACGGCGTGATCCGCCCCAAAGTGGCGGCAATCAATCCGGAGCTCTTTTTTACGCTCCCGAAAAAGCAGGTTGCGGCGGGCGTCATTGACATGATGAGCCACATCATGGAGCGCTACTTCACAAACACCCCGGCCGTGGACTACACAAGCGGCCAGGCCGAAGCCGCTTTGAAAACGATTATGGCAAACGGCCTTAAAGTGATGGAAAACGTCCGCGACTACGATGCCTGGAGTCAGGTGGGGCTTGCGGGCACCTTTGCGCACAACGGCTACTTCGGTCTCGGGTTTGAAGAAGACTGGGCCTGCCACGGCATGGAACATGCTTTGTCCGGGTGGGACACCATGATCACGCACGGCTTTGGGCTCGCGGCAATTATTCCGAGCTGGATGCGCTATGTGGCGCATGCCAACGAAGCGCGTTTTGTTCAATTTGCCCGCAACGTGATGGGCGTGGAAAAAGAGGGCAGTGCCGAAGAAGTGATTGCCCTTGGTATCGCCAAATTCACGGTTTTCCTGCAGAAGATGGAACTTCCCACGCGTCTTTCTGAGCTCACCGACAAACCGGTGCCGGTGAAGGAAATCGCGGCGCTTGCGACGAAAAAAGGGCCGCTGGGGCACTTTAAGGTTTTAACGACGGAAGACGTGGAGGCTCTTTTAACCGCCGCACTCTGAAGTCGTAAAAAAGCGGGCCGATGGTCCCGGCCGCCTCATGATTAACTGTTGTTTTTTTACACGGTCCCCACCGTCATGCCTACAACTGAATCAACATTAAATTTCATTCCGGAATTTCTCCGGGACATCGCAGGCCGGGTCCTGCCGCAGCTTATGTCAGAGCACTTCTGGATACAGTTTGCCGCCGTCGCGCTCGCCGTTTTCATTGCAGCGGGAGTCTCCGCTTTTGTCGGCAAAAAGCACGCCTACTGGCGCAGTAAAAACAGAATCAACGAAAAATTTAACCGCCCCTTGGATTTTTTCTTCGGGATTTGTTCGGGTGTGGCGTTTTCGCTCGTAGCGGCCCTGGTGCTGTCGCTTTGTGTGAACATTCTGCAGAAAACGGGCATGCTTGCCGCGGGCGGTGAACCGGTTTTTGCGCGGGTGGCGTATTCCGTCTTTTACGCCTGGGCTCTCATTATCATCATCCTGCAGGTGCTGCACGTCATGATTGGCCCCAAGTTTGAAAACGGGGCGATTGAAAAGGGCGTCAAGATTGTCTTCTGGGTGCTCGCTGTTTTACAGATTGCGGGGATTTTGGGTAACGTCGTTGACGCCATGCACGAAGTGGCGATTCCGATCGGTTCGGGCTCACTCTCGCTTTGGTCGGCGATGGTCGGCGTCTTGACCGTTGCTTTGGCGCTGGTGGTTGCCAATTGGATTGCGGGCCTCATTGAACGCCGGATTATGGTTAACGGCGACATCGAGGTAAACCTCCGGGTCGTCATCTCCCGCGTGTGCCGCGTAGGGCTTTTAACCTTAGCCGTTCTCATATCGCTTTCCTTTGCGGGCGTGGACCTCACAATCCTCTCGGTCTTTGGCGGCGCGATCGGCGTTGGCTTAGGCTTCGGGCTGCAGAAGATTGCTTCGAACTACGTCTCGGGGTTCATTATTCTGCTCGACCGCTCTGTTCGTATCGGAGACCTCGTTGAAGTCGGCACATTTCAGGGTGTGATCACCAAGATCAACACCCGTTATTCGGTGGTCCGTAACTTAAGCGGCGAAGAGCTCGTGGTCCCGAACGAAATGTTTGTGACAAGTTCGGTGAAGAATTTCTCCGGCAGCGACCGTGCGGCAACCGGAAGCGTCGAAGTGGGTATCGCTTATGAAGCCAACGTTGACCGTGCGCTCGAGATCCTCCTTGACATCATGAAGTCACAGCCCCGCGTGATGCAGACGCCTGCCCCCAGGGTGGTGATCAGCGGTTTTGGCGACAGTGAAATTATGCTTAAGGGCGTCTTCTGGGTGCGCGACCCCGAGGCCGGCGTGGGGTCCCTGAAATCCGCGATTTTCCGTGAGGTGCTGCGGCGCTTTGCTACAGAAAATATCGAAATCCCGTACGCTAAGAGCGAAGTGAAGCTCTCGGGCGCGGTGGCGCTCACCCCGGCCGCCAATGTTGAGAGTCAGCCGGCCGTAAAGCCCGCTGAAGTGAAGGCCGGTCAGGCCGTGAAGTAGGAAAGGCTGTATGGACGCGGCTGAGGCAAAGGTCATTACGGATGCGGCGCTCCTTTGGGAGTGGATGTCCTTAAAACGCGGCATTACGCCCGCGGGCCTCACGCGTTTCCCCGAAGAGGCACGCCTGCTGCGCAATGTCCTCATCGCGGCGGGCGCCAACGCTGGGGATGACACCGCAGGGCTCACCAATTTCCTGCGCCGCATCCGCAGTTTCCTCAAACGTGACGGCGGGTGGCTTGCCGCCCAAAACCCCGATATCACGGATTTTTTAAGGGCTTGCGGTGCCGTCACCATTGACGGCACCACGGTGCGTATTCTTCTTCCCCGCCTTTTTTCGGACAAGGATTCCTTTGCCGGCTTTGAAGCAGCTGTTTCTGAGCTTCGTCAAAAGCGCGCCCTCGAGCGCGCCGCGCGCCGCGCAACGCTGCAGGCGAAAAACAAGGCCGTCAACGCCCCGCAGGCGCCGGCCGTTGACGCCGCATTTGACGCGCGGTGTATGGCGGAAGCTTTAGCAGAAGCCCGCGCGGCGGCCGACCGCGGGGAAGTTCCCGTGGGGGCGGTCCTTGTGCATGAGGGAAGCATCATCGCGAGGGCTGGCAACCGCGTGAGAGAAATGAAAGACGCAACGGCGCATGCCGAAGTGCTGGTACTGCGGCAGGCAGGCCGGATGCTCGGCAGTGAACGTTTGACCGGGGCGGTTCTTTACGTGACCCTTGAACCCTGCCCTATGTGTGCGGCCGCGGCGGCCCTTGCGCGTGTTAAGCGCATCGTCTGGGGGGCAGACGACGCCAAATGCGGGGCGCTTAAAAGCACCACGAACGTGATTGAGGCCTGCGGCATGAACCACAGCCCCCTCTGTACCTGCGGCGTGGAAAAAGAAGCGGCCGTCAAACTCCTGCAGGACTTTTTTGCCGGACGCAGAAAGGAGAAGGCCCGATGACTGAGGAAGTCAAAACCGTACGCGATCCGCTTCTTGTGATCACCGCGCCCGCACGGGTGCCCACGCTGGGTGAGGACTTTGCGGCTTACGATACGGCCTTGGTTGACGCTTGTGAGGCTCAATTTCGGCGCCGCGGCTGGCGCGTCAAAGAAACCGCCAACGTCCGCCTCATGGATCACCGCTTTGCAGGAAGTGACGCTGCGCGGGCCGCGGGCCTGCAGGAAGCCTTTGACGAAGTGGACGCAGACGTTATTTTGTGTCTTCGGGGCGGCTACGGGACGGCAAGGCTCCTTCCAAAAATTGACTGGGAGAGAGCGGGCGCGAGCTGCGCCGCGTTTGTGGGTTTGAGCGACACAACGGCCGTCAATTGCGCGCTTTACGCGGTAACGGGCAAAGCCTCCTGGCAGGGGCCGGTCGCACGAGCCTTCAGAATCGTAAACCCCGCAAGAGACGCTGCCTTTGAAGCGGCCTTGATGAGTGAAACCTTTCACCTCAAGGCCTCTGTGACGGGCGAGGCGTTTAACGCGGGCGGCATTTTCTGGGGCGGAAACCTCGCGATTTTGACAAGCCTCGTGGGTACTCCCTGGTTTCCTAAGATTGACGGCGGCATTTTGTACGTGGAAGACGTCGCGGAACCGGCCTGGCGCATTGAAAGGATGCTGCTGCAGTTAATCCAGGCGGGAGTGCTCACGCGCCAGAGGGCGCTCATCGTGGGCGGCATGACCGGGGCCGATAAAACGGCGGGTGAGGGCGCCGGGCGCTTTTCCCTAAGTGACGCCCTCGCGTGGATTCGCCGTGAAGCCAAAATTCCCGTCGCCTCAGGGCTTCGCTTCGGCCATCTTGCCGATACCCTGACGCTGCCCTTCGGGGTAGAGTCTGATGTGGCTTCTGACGGCAGTAGCCTCACCGTGACTGCATACGGGTGCGCGTCACCTGCAAGCCTTCCCTGGAGGGAAGCGCCCCCGGCAGACCTTTGGTGGCATTAGAACTTTTGTGGAGTACCGGCTGTGAAAACGAGCGTGATCCTGGAAAAACTGCGGTCGTTCATGCGCCTGAGCCAGACCCCGGTGTCGGCGCACATGCTCGTGGAGCAGATCAGTCAGTCTCTGAGGCTGCAGCCCGTGGTGATTGCCACGCAGGCGGTGGCCGCTGTTGCGATTCTTCTTTACTTCTGGTCGGTCGCTTTTAAGCCCGTGCTTTTTGTCTGGGCGGCCGCGGTGGTTGCGGTGCTTTGGTACTGGACCGACTTTAAGCGCCGCTTTGCCAGGGACGACGCCCGGCAGACTAACGTCCGTCAGTGGATAAGCCGCTGGATGGTGCTCTGCGGCGCAAGCGGCCTTTTGTGGGGCGCGGCGGGCTTTGTGTTTCAGCTCATGGCTCATGAGATGCTTGATCAGATGATTTTGGTCTGCATCATCATTGCGGTCGTTTTTGCCTCCTGGCCCGCGTTTTCCTGCTGGTTGCCCGGGCTCACTGTCTTTACCGTGGTGTCTTTGAGCCCGGTCCTCTTGGTGCTTGCCGCGGCCTACGGCGTGGGGGAGGCCGCCGTGAGCCTCATTCTTGTGGTGGTCGCGGTGTGCGTGCTCTATTGTGGGCGGCACTTTAACGACATTGTGGCCCGAGGCGTTATCCGCGAGGCGCAAAACGCCCAGCTCGTGGAAAAACTCAGAGCCGAAAAGTCGCTCGCGGAAAGTGAGCGCCGGGCGACGGCCCTGGCAAGTGAACGCCGGGCACGGTTTTTCGCGGGCGCGAACCATGACCTGCGGCAGCCCCTGCAGGCGATGGGGATTTATCTGCAGATTCTGCAGGCGCGCGCGACCGGCTCGGACAAAGAAGCGGTGGAGCAGTTAAGTAAGACCGCGCAGACGATTTCGATGCTTGTGGAGCAGCTTTTGGAAGTCAGCCGCATCGAAACCGGCAACATCGAAGTCAAGTTTGAAAACATCCGGATTGCGGACCTCTTTAACGAGTTAAGCCGTGAGTTTGCGCCGGTTGCGGCCGCCAAAGGTTTTCTCTTTCAGATCCGGCCCGTGGACGCGATGATTTCAACCGACCCGCTCCTTTTATCCCGGATTCTCCGAAACCTCATCAGTAATGCTTTGAGGTACAGCACAAAGCCCGGCTCCAAGATTGTGCTTGGTGCAAGGCGCCGCCCCCAAGGGAAAATCCAGATTGGTGTTTACGATCAGGGGCCCGGGATTGAGGCCGCGGATCGCGAAAAAATCTTTGACGCCTTTTACCGCGGTAAATCCAGTGAAGGCATGGAAGAGGGGTTCGGTCTGGGACTTTCCATTGTCCGGGGCCTTGCGCAGCGGCTTTCAATCCCTGTGAGTGTGGCCTCCCGCGTCGGGAAAGGTTCTGTGTTTCATCTGAACTTTGTGGAAACGGAGAGCACCGTAAAGGCCGCGGGTAACGGCCTTCCGATCGCTTCGGGCCTGGATATCCGGGGCTCGATTGCGCTTCTTGAAGATAATGCGATCGTGCGCGATGCGGTGGTTCTCATGATGAAAAGCTGGGGCGCGGATGTGGTGGCTTCGGGCGAACCCGATGACGCCTTTATGAGTGACGTGATTGATCGGGCCACAAACGGAACCTTGTCTGCCTTTATTTCGGACTACAACCTGGGAAGCGGCAAGCCTACGGGCCTGGAAGCCATCTTTACGGTACGGAAAGCCTCGAGCCGCAAGATTCCCTGTGTGCTTTTAACGGCCGTAAACGAAGACGAAATCCGGGCGGCCTACCGGCAGCTGTGTCTGAATCCCGACAACGCCGGGCAGGCGATGCCCGTCATCCTGCAGAAACCCGCGACCGCTGAGTCTCTGGCCTCGGCCTTAAGGCGCGCCGTAGCCGAACGCTGAAATTTCTGTTTTTGCGGGCCTTTTGTGGTGCAAATCCGACAGTTAGTGTGCGGCAGAAACCTTGCGGGTTAACACCTTGGGCATTTTGCTTAACTTCGTGTAGGCTCCGCATCAAACCGGCAGGGCGCTTTCTCTGCCGCATTTCCTTTTGAACTCACTTTGCGAAAGATACTGGCAAGACAATGACAACGCGCGCTGTGACCAAGCCCAAGATGAGCTGCCTGCAGCTTACGATGGCCGTGATGCTCAATATGCTCGGCTCCTCCATCATCCTGATGCCCACGAAACTTGCGGAAGTCGGGACCTTATCGATTCTCTCCTGGGTCGTCACCATCACGGGGGCCACAACGATTGCCTATGTTTTTGCCAAGTGCGGGATGTTCAGCCGCAAGACCGGGGGCCTTGGCGGTTACGCCGCCTACGCCTTCGGTAAGTCGGGTAGCTTCATTGCCAATTTCAGCTACGGGCTGTCTCTGGTGATCGCAAACCTCACGATCGCGATCAGCATCGTGGGGTATGCGGTGGTTTTGTTTGATGTGCAACTCACTCCTTTGGAAGTGGGCCTGGCGAGCATCTTTGTGATCTGGATGTGCAGTCTTCCGAACATCGGAGGAGCGCGCTTTATCGGGTCGCTCGCACATCTTTCAAGCTACGGGATCCTCATTCCGATTCTCATTTTGATCGTCATGGGCTGGAGCGGGTTTTCGGTGGATCGGTACGTCGCCGGATGGAATCCCCAGAACATGAGTCTTTTTGACGGGATCTCCGCAGGGATCTCCATGACGCTTTGGGGCTTTTTGGGGTTGGAGACCGCGTGCGCAAACAGCGAAGCCGTGGAAAACCCCGAAAAAAGCGTGCCGCGGGCTATGGTTCTTGCAACCCTTGGTGCCGGCATTGTTTATGTGCTCGCGAACAACATCAGTTTCGGGATTGTCGACAACTCCGTTCTCTCGCGCTCAACGGCCCCGTTTGGGCTTGTGTTTGCCACGCTTTTTTCGCCTGAGGTTGGAAAAGTCGTGATGGCTCTGATGTGCCTCGGGTGCATCGGGTGCCTTGTGAGCTGGCAGTTTACGATTTCGGAGGTCTTTCGCGTCTCCGCGCATGAAGGGTATTTTCCGAAGATTTTCGGACAGGTCACGCGCCTTAACGTCCCGATGAAGGGGATTTTCATCATTCTGATACTGCAGTCCGCGGCGGCACTGCTTTCGATTGACCCCCGGCTTGAGCAGCAGTTTTATATTCTCAAAGACCTCGCGGTCGTCACAAACCTCGTGCCGTACCTTCTTGCCTTTGCGGCCGTGAACGTCATCATGCACCGCGCCTCAACAAACGAACGCGCTGTGGACACCAAAACCGCCAAACGCACGACCATGGTTGCGACCTTTGCGTCCGTTTATTCCCTCTACGCGCTATACGCCTGCGGCGAGCAGGCGATGATGTGGGGCGGGCTTGCGACGTTTTTGGGTGTCTGGCTTTACGGCTATGCGGCGCATTCGCTTGAAAGGAAGGGGCAGTTGCGCGGAGAAGAGTAGATGCCGGAAAACGCGCTTCAGGGGTGTGCCCCCCTGAGTCGGCGCAGTGCTTCTTTTTTGTCTTTCCTTAATTCGAACTTTGGCTTTTCCGTTGCCAAAGCGCAACGTTTGTTGCAAAAAAGGCATAAAAACAATAGGGGAAAATCGGGTTATCTCCCCGCAACAGCGTGTCATCGCTTCCTTCGGTTCCGTCAACGTTGTGCCGCATGCCGGCATTCGTCTGACGACGATCGATATGGACGCAAGCAAATTCGGCGCCGACTAAGACAAGATGACTGTCTGGCAGATGCCGTTGGGTGTTGCCTTCTCCGGTACCTTTGAAACGGGTTCCTGGAAGGTTGCTCCGATGGTTGACGTGAGCGTTGTCCCGACCTTCGGCGACAAGGACGCTGTGGCGAGCTTTATCGGTAAGGACGTGACCACCCGTGTGGTTGACTCCAACCCGGTGCAGGCTAAGCTCGGTGTCTCTGCTCAAAACGGTGCATGGACCTCCGGTGTTAACTATAGTCTTACAGCCGGCAGCGATGACCGCATGAACAATTCGTTCAATGCGAACGTCCGCTACACGTTCTGATTGCTTGATCTGAACGGACTGATCCCCCCGGCTTTTAAAGTTATAACAACAAGAGCCGGGGTTTCCGACAAGCGGCCGTGTGCCGCTTTCGGAAACAAGAAGAACACGCGTTTTGTAAGAAACGTGTCCCGGTTTTGCTTGAGCCGGTCCGCGGCAGCGGTGAGCAGTCTCTGCCGCTTCAAAACTCCATGTCAGGCATTGAAAAAGCCCCGTTTCGAAGTAATTTGAAGCGGGGCCTTTTTTGTCTTGAGAATCCCGACTGTCTCAGAAAATAAAAAGGGCCGAACTTTTCGGCCCTCAGTGTCTTTACCGGTAAAACGTATCAGAGGTCAATCTGAAATCCCGCGCGCCGCGCAGCAATCAATGCCTCGGTACGGTTGGTGGCGCCAAAGGCGCGGTAGATCGCCGCAACGTGCGTCTTCACAGTCCCTTCGGAAAGGTTCAGTTCCCGGCAGATGCGTTTGATCGGCAGCCCGCGCGCAAGCGTCGCAAGCACGTCCTTTTGGCGTGCGGTGAGATGCACGGTCTCTTTCGGAGCTTCGGCGGTATCGGTGTTTCCCTGTGTTAAAAGCCCGGCCTTCTGGCTGTCAGACAAAAGTTTCGTCGGAATAAAGACTCCGCCTTTCAGTACAAAGTCAATGGCGGCCGTGAGCATCGCGGCGTCCAGTGACTTCGGTACAAAGCCCGCGGCCCCGAGCTGCAGGACCTTAAGGATATTTTGCTGATCAACGATTCCCGAGAGCACCAGAATCTTCATTGCGTTTTCCGCGGCAACGAGTTCCTCAAGTAACCCGGTGGTCGACTGAGCTCCGGGGAGGTTGAGGTCCAGAATCATGAGGTCGGTGTCGGCGCCGTAGGTGCGCGCAAGTTCCCGGGCTTCATCAGCCGTAGACCCCGTGTGAATCACGGCGTCTGGAAATTTGGCGGTAAGAAGTGCCTTTAAAGCGGAAACAATCAGGGTGTGGTCGTCAACAATGAGAAACTGCATGACGGGCTTCGTGCAAAAGATTGAAAAACAATCCGATATTTTAAAAAATCGCCGGCAGGCCCGAGCAGGGCACCGCCGGCGGTTGTTTTGCCAATTGTTAACCGGACTTTAGCCGAGCGACGTATCAAGAATCATCATGAGTAAGAAGCCCGTCATCACCGCAAGGGTCCCGGTGTCCGAATGGGAGTTAAGGTGCGCGGCCGGGATGAGTTCTTCCACGACGACGTAAAGCATCGCGCCCGCGGCAAACGCCAAAAGCCAGGGAAGATAGGGACTCACAAAGGGAACGATCGCGACCGTGAGAATCCCGAAAACGGGTTCCACGATGCCCGAAAGTGCCCCCACGACAAACGATTTGTTGGCGGAAAACCCGCAGCCCTTTAAGGGGAGGGCCACGGCTGTGCCTTCCGGGATATTCTGAATCCCGATACCGATGGCAAGCGCCGCAGCCGCGGAGTAGGCGAGGGGGTCGCCCGTTAACGCCGCAGCGGCAAAGGTAAGCCCCACGCTCATGCCTTCCGGAATATTGTGCAGCGTCACGGCAAAGACGAGCAGTGTTGTTTTGTCGAGGTCACACACGGGGCCTTCCGGCGTATTGCTGTCAGCGTGCTGGTGCGGCAGGAGCTTATCTAAAAGCGCCAGAAACGCCACCCCGAGCACAAAGCCCCCGGCTGCCGGAATCCAGCCGATGTCGCCTCTGGCTTCCGCCGCGTCAATCGCGGGAATTAACAGTGACCAGATACTCGCGGCAATCATCACGCCTGCGGCAAAGCCCAATGTGAGACTCTGCATGAACTGATTGTGCGTGTCGCGGATAAAGTACACGAACGACGCGCCGAGAGCGGTCATGGAAAAGGTAAACCCCGTTGCGGCGGCAACGGCTGCAAAAGGCCCTAAGGCCATCAAAGAAGTAATCTGAGCGGCAAGGTCGGACATAAATTTTTGTGTGCGGAATGCGCGTCAGACCGCAGGGGAAAAAGGAAAATGGCGTAAGGAGGCGCATTCAAATAAAAGTTGCGCTTATTTTAGGTCGCGGCGCCCCGGATTTTCGCGGCCTGAAGTTAAAAATCTATGGGCAGAATCGCTTTCCGTGTCATCCAATCGGCTGATGTTGGGCACTTTTTGCGGCTGATACCGACAAAATCTCAGGCGTTGACGCGCTTTGCGGCTTAAAATGACTGAACTTATCTGCGGGAGACGCTCTGAATGCGTCCGTGTCTCTGACGGACACTGGCTCCCGCCCGAACACGTAAAAAACACAAGACAGTTTATGAGTTGGCTCACACGTATCCTTCCGAAAATCTCCTCCAAGTCCAATGAAGGGACCGAAAAGCGCAAGAGCCCGATTCCCGCGGGCCTTTGGGTGAAGTGCCCCAACTGCGAGCAGGTGCTCTATCAAAGCGAATTAAAGGACAGCATCAGGGTGTGCCCCAAGTGCGGCTACCACATGCGCCTTTCCGCACGTGAACGTCTCAAGGCCTTTCTTGACTGGAAGGGAACGCACGAAGAAATCGGCGCGGAGGTAAGACCCACCAACCCCCTGAACTTCGTGGACAGCAAGCCCTATCCGGTGCGTGTGGCAGCAGCCCAGGCCAAGACTGATGAGACGGACGCGCTCGTTGTGATGCGCGGGGAACTGAGAAAAGAACCGATCGTAGCCGCCGCCTTTGAGTTTGACTTTATGGGTGGCTCGATGGGAAGCGTCGTGGGTGAGCGCTTTGTGCTGGGCGTTGAGCGCGCCTTACGTGAGCGCATCCCCTTTGTGACCTTTGCAAGTTCCGGGGGCGCCCGCATGCAGGAAGGGTTGCTCTCGCTTATGCAGATGGCTAAGACCAACGCGGCCGTGGGGCTTTTGGGTGAAGCGCGCATTCCTTACGTGTCGGTTTTAACCGATCCCACGATGGGGGGCGTCTCCGCGTCCTTTGCCTTTATGGGTGACGTTGTGATTGCCGAACCCCATGCCTTAATCGGCTTTGCCGGGCCCCGCGTCATCGAGCAGACGGTGCGGGAAAAAATGCCGGAGGGCTTTCAGAGGGCGGAGATGCTTCTCGAAAAAGGCGCCGTCGACATGATCGTGGACCGTCGGGAGTTGCGTCCGGTTATTGCCGAACTCGTTGCGCTTCTCGGCAAAAAAGCGACGCCTGCCGCATAAAATACGAATTTTCAAAAGCGCCGATACACAGGGAGAAAACAATCATGATTGCGCGCGGATCACTGACGGCGATCGTCACGCCCATGAAGGATGACGAATCGGTTGATTTTGACGCTTATAAAAAGCTCATTAACTGGCAGATCGAAGCCGGCACCGACGGCATCGTTTCGATGGGAACGACGGGCGAATCGCCCACGCTTTCCATTGACGAACATAACGCGGTTGTGGAGTGTGCGGTTAAGAGCGCCGCCGGGCGCGTGCCCGTGATTGCGGGCACCGGAGGCAACTCCACCACGGAAGCCATTGAACTCACGCGCTTTGCAAAGAAAGTGGGCGCGGACGCCTCCCTGCAGGTGGTGCCTTACTACAATAAGCCCACGCAGGAAGGGCTTTACCAGCACTTTAAGGCGATTACTGAAGCCGTTGACATTCCTGTGATTCTCTATAACGTGCCGGGCCGCACGGTTGCGGACCTTAAAAACGACACGGTGCTGCGTCTCGCGAAACTTCCCTCCATCGTGGGTCTTAAAGACGCGACCGGCGATCTTGCCCGCGCGATTGATCTGATCAGAAGGCTTCCTGCGGCCACCGGGGGCCGCGATTTTGCAGTGTATTCCGGTAACGACGACTCGGCCCTCGCGCTGATGCTTGTGGGCGGGGCCGGTGTCATTTCCGTGACCGCGAACCTCTTGCCCAAAGAAATGCATCAGATGGCTGCGGCGGCCCTTTCGGGCGACATCAAAACGGCCCGTGCGTTAAATGACCGCCTGATGCCCCTGCATCAGAAGCTTTTTGTGGAACCCAATCCCGTGGCACCGAAGTGGGCCCTTTACCGTATGGGCTTAATCGGGAAGGCGATCCGTCTGCCGCTCACGCTCTTGTCGGAAGCGAATCAACAGGTGGTGGAAGCTGCGATGCGCGAAGCCGGCATGAAGCTCTGACGTTTTTCTGCCAATCTGTAAAGAGGAGGCCTTTACAGATTTTGGCAGAAAGGTTTACAGAAACCGAAGAAGCCCTTTGTAATCAGTTGGTTGCATAGGGCTTTTTGCCGGCAGAAGTTTTGGGTTTCTGTAAAGTCCCGTTCTTCTATGGTTCAAAATGGATGGCCGCAGTGTACTTTTTAAGAATTTTTGGAGGACAGACAGTAGCGTACGGCTCGTGTTTTTCCGATGCGCATGAGCTCGCCGGAGGCAAGAAGGCCCTCGATGATTTTACGGGCTGTCGGACGGCTGACGCCTAAATAGTTTTCGATATCGGCGCGTGTGCGGCCGTTTTTGCCTGCTCGGACAAAGGAGAGTACTGCTCCGGCCCGACTGTCAACGGGGGTATCGGTTCTAGGCAGTTCAACGCGGAAAATGCGAACAATGTGCTGCAGTATGGGTTTGACGGCATAGGGTGCGTAGGCACGGAATATATCTGAAAAACCGGAACCGGCTTTTTCCATCCACCGAAGGCGCAGAAAAAGGTCTGCGAGCTTTTCGTTCCGGCAGAAGCTAACTCCCTCAGTGAGTGCATCATCAAGAGTTATTTCCGGCGGAATGCCGCCGGGCGTGATAAAGACAATGCGCTTCGGATAAATATTGACGGTAGTTTGTATCGGTGAGGTGTAATCCTGGTGGGCCAGGGAGTTGGTGAGCGCTTCGCGTAATGCGGTTTCCGGCCAGGGATAAAATTCAAGACGTTCCTGTTTTCCCGTTTTTTGGAGAAAAAACTGGAAATTTGTCTTGACAAATACCGCTGTCCTGGTCAGCGAAACTTTTCTTTCGTTGAATTGGCTCATTTCCGCCAACGCCATGAACAAACGGCCGACAATCCCGAAGGACTGCCGGCCGTTTTGAGTCATCCGCAAGCGGTCAAGCTTGCATCAAAAGGATGCTTCTTAGAAGTTGAAGCGAACGTTGGCGAAGATGCCGTGGGTCTTAATGTCGTTACCCCAAGCACCGGAGTAGGACACACCAACCGTGGCATGCTTGGCAACCTGGCCCGTGATGCCGAGACCGACATTGAACTGATCCTTGAGTTCGTTGCCTTCGATCTTGGCGAACTGGCCGTCAGCGCCCATCTGGACGTTGGCAACAGCTTCGGTATCTCCGAAGTAGTGCGACCAGCCGAGGTCGGCCTTAACGGCGACCGGCATGGTGCCCATCATGAACGGCATGGAGGTGCGAACGCCGAGCGTGGCGATCTGGATGTCGTCCTTGATGTCTGCGGTCTTGAACTGCTGGCCCATGGCAACGTCCGTAGCGCCGTCAGCCTTTACGTGGGCCCACGTGAAGCCGACGTACGGGGAAACCTTGGCGACGCTCAGGTCGAAGTTGTAGGCACCTTCAACAAAGCCCTGGAGGACGGAAGCCTTTTCGCTGTGAGCCGTGCCGGCACCGTTGAGAGCGCGCTTCGTGTCGCGGTCTTCATCCGTGTAGGCAACGCCGTACGTAATCGTGGCGTCAGCGATGTCGGTAAGACCATAGATACCGAAGTGCATGTCATCGGCGTCAATCTTGCTCAGACCGGACTTGTAGTCGGACGTGCCATAGCCGAAGAAGGCGCCGACCTTGGTGTTGTCGACGACAATCGCTTCAGCGCCGAGGAAGCCCGTGCGGAAGTCAACGTCCATCGTAGACTTGGTGCCGTCGGCTTCGCCCCAGTGACCGATGCCGGCAGCCCAGATGCGGGCACGACCGTTGTCGATTTCAGCGGAGCGGCCTTCACCCATGCCGCGAGCCTGATCCATGACAGCCTGGCTGACGGCGGTCGAGTTCATCACGAGACCGTTGCGAGCCGTGGCATAGAAGTCGTCGTCCAGAGCGCTGTAGACCGCGGTAACGCTGTCGCCATTGGTGGCGGCGAGAATGTTGGCCGTGAGGTCATTGCCGGAAGCAGCGATCGCGGTGGCGATGCGGCGCTGGTTTTCCGTCTTGGCGAAGGATTCGAACGTGGTGTCGGCCTTCTTCATCTTGACAGTGAGCGTGCCGCCGGCGAGGGCGTGGGAGTCAAATTCGAAGAAGAGGGAGTCGGAAACTACGTTGTCGGCCGTCAGACCGGCAAAGGCGGTGGCACCGTTGTTGGCCGTGAACTTGCCGGCAACAGCTGCGCGGGCGTTGTCACCGTTGTAGATGGCGAGAAGGTCATCGGCGTTGGCACCGGCCAGACCGACCACAACCTTCTTGTCGCCAGCGAAGTTAACCTGGTTGACAGCAATGGTGGAAGCTGCATCAATGTAGAGGGAGCCACCGTTGTTGATGTCAATGACGAGTTCCTTGGCGCCAGCCTTGGCGCTTTCAAGCTCGCCCTTCATTGTGAACTTGTCGTCGTACTTTTCCAGAACGCCGAACGTGCCGCCTTCAACCGTCACCTTGTTGTCCGTACCGATGGATTCGGCAAAGGCGAGGAGCTTGCCGCCCTTGACGGTGGTCGTACCTTCGTAGGTGTTGTTACCAGTCATGACGAGCGTGCCTTCGCCCATCTTGATGAGAGAACCCTTGTACGTACGAGCGTTGATGGCGTCAATGCGCTTCTGGAAGTAGTCCTTACGCCACTGGATGGCGTCGGCTTTGGAGATCGTCTTTTTGTCGCCGATGCCCTTGAGGGTGTCGGGCGAGGTAAGGATGATGTCGCCGATGAGCTTCTTCTGTTCAGGCGTGTAGGAGCTGTCAAGCGTAGGCGTCGGATTGTCGATCCACTTTTGGGCAACAACCTTCCATTTGGCATCTTCATCCTTGCGCTGAGCGAGAGCCACGGCGGAGATGTTGTTGGACCACACGTCGAGCGAACCGCCCTTCATGTTGTATTCGAAGTTGCTCAGGAGCTGGCCGGGACCATACATGCCCTTGTTCAGGTCGGGAACGCCCCAACCCATGCGGTCGGAAACCTGACCGTCAAGGGGTGTCGAGCCGTCGGTGTTGACCCAGCCTTCCATGATGGAGCCGTCAGTGTTCGTGTGCTTGGCCGTCGTGAGAAGGACTTCGCGAACCTGAAGCGCATCCATTTCTGCGTAGCGGGACAACAGAACGCCGAAGGCGCCGGTCACGTGAGGTGCAGCCATCGAGGTGCCGCTCCAAGCTGCGTATGTGAAGTCGCCGAGCTGCTTGCCGGCACCTACACCAGAACCAGGTTCAACATAGCTGCCTTCCACAACGGCGGAAGAGTAGATGGCACTGCCCGGAGCGGTGAGAGTCCACCACTTGCCTGTACCGGCTTCGTTGAAGGTCTTGATGAGTTCAAGCTTCTTGCCGTCGGCAGACTGCTTCAGACCAGCCACGGCGATCCACTGGTTTTCTGCTTCCGGATTGAAGTACGGATAGTTCGGACGGAAGAACGGGTTGGCAATGTCGCGGTTGCCGGTGGTCATCACCTGAACAACCTTCTTGCCCTTGACGGCATCCCAAGCGGAGTCAACAAAGTTCTTGTTGAGCTTGCCATCGGCATCTTTGCCGTAGACGTTGTTGAAGAGGAAGTATTCGTATTCGGACTGAGCAGCCGTGTCAACCGGGAAGTGAACGGTCACGTTACCATTGTCAGGACCATAGAGTAGCCAGTTGCCCTTCTTATCCTTCTTCCAGGTGTGATGACGTTCGCCTTCGCGGGCAACGAGCGCAGCATTCCAGGCTTCTGCTTCGGCGTCGGACGTGGGCTTTTTCTCAATGGTAATGCGGGTGTTGGTGCCGAACGAGTTGTTGATCACACCGCCGCGGCCGTTGTTGCCTTCGTTGACGGCGTCAGCGAGGGTCGTCCAGGCATTGAGGAAGTAGCCCGGGTCAAGGAACGGACCGTAGTTGCTGTCGTCGGTGCCGCCGGTGTTACCGGAGATGATGTTGGCGCCCCAAGCCACGCCGTGGAATTGATTGCCGTCGCGGTTGGCGCCGACGGTGCCGAGAACGTGCGTGCCGTGGGAGTCATTGACATTGAGCTTCCAGTCGCCCGTGATGTCATACGTGTCGCCTGCCTTGTAGTTACCTTCGAACTGTTCGAGGGCACCCTGCGGATAGCGGTTGCCAGTGGTGGAGTATTCACCCTTGACGTGAGTGGCGGAGAAACGGTCGCCGGTAAGATCCGGGTGCTTCTGAAGAAGAGCACCGGAGTCCATCACGCCGACAGTAACGGACCTGCCGTTGAAGCCCAGAGCGTACGCATTGGCGGCGCCCATGGCTTCAAGACCCCAGTCCTTCTTGTATTCGGCAGTCTGCCAGGAGGCAACGGCAGCCTGAACGGATTCAGCGGAGGAGTCCTGGGTGAGGAAGCCGGCTCCCATGTATGCGGCGGAGGCGCTGCCGGCAGCAAGCATGAGGGCGGAAACGGCGAGAGCGACGGCGCTCTTCGAGGACTTGCCCTTGGTTGCATGATGTTCGTCGGTCACGACGTACTGCTGATGAGCTGCGCTCCACTTTGTCTTGAAGACTCGATTCATTTGGTTTCTCCCAAAAAAATGGTCGTGGCTGGTCCTGATGTCAATTGGCCACAAATATGTGTGGCAAGACATGGGAAGAATACCTGACTTTTAAAGCAAACTAACTTTTTGAGAGCCCGTAAAGCCGCACGGGCTCT
>ENA-OROZ01001610-OROZ01001610.1-human-gut-metagenome-genome-assembly--contig:-NODE-1610-length-19984-cov-2.955241_pt1 | contig 19984 bp, 20 predicted proteins | sample MGYA00242138_ERZ509066 | MGnify/ENA primary metagenome ERZ509066 (study PRJEB26280, sample SAMEA2338691) | human gut metagenome | biome: human gut; feature: human-associated habitat; material: faeces... | reverse complement strand
GGATCATCCGTTCTGGCGCCGGTGTTAAAGGATGTTCCTTATGTGAACAAAATCCTGCCGGACAGCGCGACTGAGGAAGTGTCGACGGAGGATGACGCTTACGGCTATACTTCCATTGACGATGCGGTTGCCAGAATCAAGGAACTGGAGAAAGAACTTGCGGATGCACAGAATACGTCCAGCGCAAATGCGGAATATATCGCACAGCTTGAGAGCCAGTCCGCAGAACTGGCACAGTACAAGCAGAACGAGGCGGATTTTGAGGCTGAGAAGCAAAAGTTCTATCAGGAGGTTGTGTTTTCAGATTCAGCACCCGATATAGAGGAATATAAGCAGTATTATGAGAGCATTGATCCTGCGGATGCGGAGATCATTTACCGTCAGGTTGTAGAACAGACGGCAGCCAATGATGAGATGGACGATTATGTGAAAGCGTACTCTTCCATGAAGCCAAAAGAGGCGGCTGCAATTTTTGATACCATGACAGATAATCTGCAGCTGGTGGCAGATATCTTAGACAGTATGGACGCACAATCGAGAGCGAATATTCTGGGCAAAATGGACGCGGCTACAGCAGCAAAGGTGACCGCGATCATGGAACCTGTAGAATAGAGAAGGACAGTCTGCTTTTCATAGTGGCAGAGGGATTCCTTCAAAAATCAGGCTGCAGATGCAGCTATGGGAAAGGAGGAAGAGAATGGGAGACAACAATGTTGCAAGCATTGGGAAAATGCTGATGCAGACGCAGAGTGGACAGAGTGTCACAGGCGTTGATGGCGCGGATATCGGCACCACATTCCGGAAGATGGTCGATCAGATGACACAGATCCCGGGAAGCAGCGTAAGTACAGGATCTCAGACAGCGCAGAATATGCAGCAGCTTACACCGCACAGTCCGGAGCAGAATTATGACCGTTACCAGTATCAGAAGAATAAGATACCGGAGCAAAGCACGAAGGACTGGGCAGCCGGCAGTCAGGTATCAGAGAAGCTGGAAAGCTTTGAAGAGAGTGTGAGAGACGTCATCAAGGATGAACTTCAGGTGACGGATGAGCAGATCACGGAAGCAATGGAGACATTGGGACTGACCGTGGCCGATCTGATGAATCCGCAGCAGCTTGCAGCTCTGGCGGCAGAATTAACCGGAACCGAAGACATGAGCGCACTTCTCTGTAATGAAGCGTTTATGAACGTGATGCAGTCGGTGGGAACACTGACCGAAGATCTCTTGCAGCAGCTGGGAGTCACGGCTGAGGAATTGACGCAGCTTTTGGAGGATGCCGGACAGACGGACATGGATGCAGATCTGATGCAGACAGTCCAGACAGCGGATGCTGGTGAAACAGATGTCAAAGATGCACAGAAGGTTTACGCTGATACGGCGGATGGAATCCGTGATACGGCAGAACAGCCGCAGATGGCTGCCCAGGCAGCAGAGACAGAGACCAGAACAGAAGAAGCAAAAGACATCACTCCGGAAGAGACTGATGCGCAGGCAAAGACAGCAAATGCAGGCGCAGAGGAAGAGACAGCTGCCGATGCAGCTGCAGGGTCGGATAAGGAACAGGCACAGACCGGATCAAATTCCAATTCCGGACAGCAGAATTTTGCGTCGCAGGCACATGCGGGCGTGGATGTACATACCGGCCCGACGCTGACAGAGACCGTGGCAATGCAGGGCGCCAATAGTGCGGGAGAATATGCCGCACAGGTGGACATCGCGGATGTCGTGCGTCAGATCGTGACCTATACGAGAGTGAATTACACGGCGAATCAGGAAACAACGATGGAGATGCAGCTCAATCCGGAACATCTGGGCAAGATTTATCTGGAGATCACATCCAAAGACGGAACAGTTTCCGCACATCTGACCGCACAGAATGAAGTGGTCAAGGAGGCGCTGGAAAGCCAGATTGCAGATCTGAAGCAGAACATGAACCAGGCGGGCGTGAAGGTGGATGCCGTGGAGGTAACCGTCGGCGGACATGAGTTTGAGAAGAACCTGGAGCAGAATGCAAAACAGGAAGAACAGCAGGCAGAGGAACGGGAAAAGGCAGCCAATGCGACCAGACACATCAACCTGAATGAACTGGACGGACTGTCCGGGCTGATGACGGAAGAGGAGACTCTGGTGGCGAAGATGATGGCAGAACAGGGCAATTCCGTTGACTTTACCGCATAACAGACAGAAAGGAGAGACATATGGCATTAGTACAGGCCGTAGAGAACGGCAAGATTACAGAGAGTACGACAGAGACAACGACCAGTGCCGGCAATGACCTCGGATATGACGAGTTCCTGCAGCTGTTATGTGCAGAGATGCAGTATCAGGATCCGCTGGAACCGACGAGCAATACCGAGTATGTGGCACAGCTGGCAACTTTTTCACAGATGGAGTCCATGCTGAACATGCAGAACAGCATTGAGAGCACGAAGGCAAACGATCTGGTTGGAAAGTATGTCATTGTAAAGACAACATCCGAGACGACCGGCGAGACGACGGCGGTGGCAGGATTCGTGGATTATGTGCAGTACGAGAACAACCAGAAATACATTTATGTCAACGGCAACCGTTATTCACTCGACGATGTATATCAGGTGGCAGACACCGAGTACATGGAGGCGGTTTCACTGGCAGAGGCATTCAAGGCATCTGTGGCAAAGCTTCCGGATGCGGATAAGCTGACGCTGGCATATCAGACGGATGTGGAGAACCTGGCAACCGTGTACAACGGACTGACTTCTTATCAGCAGAGTTATATTGACAGCGATACGCTGGCAACGTTTGTGAAGCTGGACGGAACCATGAAGAGCCTGGTATTTGACAATGCGCTTTCGCAGATTCCATCCGCGGACGAGCTGACCCTTGAGAACAAGGAAGCAGTGGAAGCACTTCGCAAGAATTACGATTCGCTGACCACCACAGAGAAGACTTATATCAGCAAGGATTCCTACGATCAGCTGACAGCACTCGAGGCTAAGATTGCGGAGCTTGAGAAGAAAGCCGAATGATCTGAGAAAGGAGCGTTGGTTATGAATAAGATTACGAACCAATTTGCTTCCATCGAACAGGTAACTGACCGGTATCTGAATCGCAAAAGCACAGAGACTGCGGCGCAGGAAAACAGTGTTTCTTTCGAGGATATATTAAGACAGAAACAGACGACCGCAGAAAGTCAGGAACTTCGGTTTTCCAAACATGCACAGGGACGTTTGAATGACAGACACATCAATCTGTCGGACGAGCAGAACGAGAGACTGGAATCCGGTGTTTTGAAGGCAAGCGAAAAGGGAATACGGGAATCACTCGTGATTCTGGATTCACTGGCGTTTATTGTGAATGTTCCGAGCAAGACGGTGGTCACAGCCATGGATCAGAGTGAGTCAGAGAGTAATATTTTTACAAATATTGACGGTGCCGTGATTGTATAATATGCCGGACCTTACAAGGAGGCAGAAGCTCCCCGAATGACAGAAGGGAGCAGGGCACCAGACATTACAGGAGGTCATTTCATTATGATGAGATCAATGTACTCTGCTGTGTCGGGTCTTAAGACACATCAGACAAAAATGGACGTTATTGGTAACAATATCGCCAATGTAAACACAGTAGCATTCAAGTCTTCTTCCGTGACATTCCAGGATATGCTCTACCAGAACACATCCGGAGCATCGGGAGCAAATGCGGCTACGGGAGTCGGCGGTGTGAATGCCAAGCAGATCGGTCTTGGCGTGACCACAGGTGCGGTAAATATCAGCATTACATCCGCGGGTGCAGCTGAGACAACCGGAAGAGCTTTCGATCTGCGTATGACAGATCAGTCGACCACCAATTTCTTTATTGTCAACAACGGATCTTCCAATCTGTTTACCAGATCCGGATCTTTCTATGTAGACGGTGCAGGCAACCTGTGTATGACGTCTACCGGATATACGGTCATGGGATGGCAGGTAGATAAGACAACCGGAAATATCCGGAAAGATACCGTATCCGCGTTGCGCGTCATGAGCACGGAGAATCTGACAAGCGCACCAGAGGCAACCTCTGAGGCAACCTGCGGCGGTATTATTGATAAGAACGATACCGACGTATTGAGTGACGACGGATTGATCAAGAACCTCAAGTTCTACGATAACCTGGGATATGAGTACACCGCACGTTTTTCCATTAAGTCAACCGGAACGGACGGAGAGTTCACGGTAGAGCTGTTGAATGTTTTAGACGGCGACGGAAATACCTACTACGATCCTGAGAATATTCAGGCGGGACAGCCGGCGTTAAACGCACTGTTCGGTAACACCGAGGATGCGACAAAGAGTTATACGCTCGGCAAGGATTACACTTATGTGTCCGCTAACGTCATCGTGGACAAGAGCGGTAATTACTACCAGTACAATGCAGCGACACACAGCTATGACCAGGTAAAAAGTGCGACGGACATGACGGTTGTCACAGCAGGGGCACTCAGCCTGACACAGGTATACGGTGCAGGAGCGGACATTCTGGCGAAAGCGGATGCTTACACCGGAAATGGCACCGGATATGCGGTTGACGGAACAACCGGGGCACTGACACTTACATACAACAGTGTATATCACAGATTAAGCTTCAACACGGACGATGGAACATTTTCAAAGGTTGGAAACGTGGCGGATGCGAAGAGTGTTGGACTGAACATGTCCCTGTTCGGCGGACAGTTCGCAAATATCAATGTGGACTTCAGCACCTGCCAGAATACGAACAACGGCGGCAAGTCCACTGTAACGATGAGCAAAGGCGCTACAGACGGAACAACTGGAGCAGGTAAGAAGCTCGGTAACCTGATCGGACTTTCAGTCAGCAACAACGGCGAGATCTACGGTATTTATGACAACGGTAACCGCAACCTGTTAGGACAGATCGCGGTCGCACAGTTCGCCAATGCGGCAGGTCTTGAGAAAGTCGGAGAGAACTGCTACAGCACGACCTTGAACTCCGGTGAGTTCGATGGTATCGGTGAGGATATTACGGCGGACGGAAGCAAGATGACATCCGGCGAGTTAGAGATGTCAAACGTGGATCTCTCCACCGAGTTTACGCAGATGATTACCACACAGCGTGGATTCCAGGCGAACTCCCGTGTAATCACGACATCCGATACGCTTCTTGAGGAGCTTGTGAACCTGAAGAGATAAGCGGCTGCGAGATGACAGAGCAGCATCACGGATAAGATTTTGGAGAACCGGGGTTTTGTCTCCCTGATAAAATCCCGGTTCCATGAAAGAAGAAACACAGAATTTGCAAAAGTAAGTAGACAAGCGGTCAAAAGTTTAGTAAAATTATACAAGATATAGGATGACAACTTGTTGAGATTTCAGTCTCCGCTTGGAGACAGCAATACTATAATATCAAGGATGGTAGGTGGAAGAATTGGATATAGCTTCTTTAGCAGGGATGCTGCTTGGCGTTGTAATGTTTTTGTTCGGTGTATTTTCCAGTGGTGGAGCTTCGGGTCTTTTCAATATGTTTGACTTCCCTTCAATCATTATCACACTGGGAGGTTCCATATCGGGTACATTGGCGTCCAACAAACTTCAGGATTTTATTGCAGGTCTGAAGAGTATTACATTAACATTTAAGGAGGTACCGCAGGATCCTGCGGCAGTCATCCGGAATATCATTGATTTGTCAAATACCGCCCGCAAGGAGGGACTGCTTGCACTTGAGGAGGCGGCAAACGGAATCGAGGATGAATTCCTCAAAAAAGGAATCATGCTTGTGGTAGATGGTACCGATCCGGAACTGGTAAGAGGTATCATGGAGACGGATCTGGGCTGTATCGAGCAGCGACACAAAAAGTCAATCGCTGTCTGGGAAAAATGGGGAGAACTTGGTCCTGCCTGGGGTATGATCGGTACCCTGATCGGATTGATCCTGATGCTCAAGGATATGAATGATGCATCAACGATCGGACCGAAGATGGCAGTCGCACTGGTAACAACACTGTACGGTTCGTTGATTGCCAACTGGCTGTGTAATCCGACGGCATCCAAGCTTTCTGTAAACAATAATAACGAGATGATGATGAAGGAAATTACGGTGGAAGGTATTCTGTCGATTCAGGCAGGAGAGAATCCACGTGTCATAGAAGAAAAACTGAAGTCATTCCTGTCACCTTCAGCGAGAGAGGAAACTGCGGAGGGCAGTGTCGGAGGTGAGGAATAGTGGCGAGAAGAAAGGAAGATCCACCCAAAGGCTCACCTGCATGGATGAATACCTTCGCGGACCTTATGAATCTCCTGCTCTGTTTCTTCGTAATGCTTTTCTCCATGTCCAGTGTGAATGAGGAAAAGTTTGAGAAGGTCATTGCCTCTTTCCAGAGTACATTCAGCATACTCCCGGGAGGCGGAGCATCGATCGGCGAGGGTGAATTGATTTCTTCCGGAATCAGTCAGCTTGAGAATTTTGATTCTTATTACAACCAGCAGCTGAGCAGCCAGTCTGACGGACAGACGGAGGAAGAAAAAGACATTACCGAAGCATATGAACAGCAGGAACTGGAAGAGTCTGAGGATATGGCGCAGCAACTTGAAAATGCACTTTCGCAATATGGGATACAGGACGACGTCGAGGTTGATTTTAATGCAGAGTATGTAACGCTTAACATGAACGGCGCGCTGCTGTTTGATTCTGCGAGCGCAGAACTCAGAGATGAGGCGTATCCGCTGGTCAACAAGCTTGGCAAGATACTGGTTACTTACGATAATAACATCATTGAGGTCGAGGGACACACGGACAATGTGCCGATTCATTCTTCCAAGTATGAGGACAACAACGTACTGTCCATGTACCGTGCGCTTGCGGTTGCCAACTATCTGCGGGATACCACAACACTGGATCCTGCATACATAAAGTCGTCTGGCCGCGGAGAGTATGTGCCGATTGCAGATAATGCAACGCCGGAGGGCAGGGCAAGGAACCGCCGGGTTGAGATTAAAATCTATAACTCATACAACTCGAATGTGAGCGGGACATCCACGGATGACACAGGTACAGAGACGCCTGCGGATGCGGCTTTAAGCACTGAGACGGTGACAGATACGCCGGAAGCAGCGACAACAGGTGCGACTGTGGAACCGACAGAAGTTGTGAACGAATAGGAAGGGAAGCATAATGAAGAAAAATTTATTGACAGTAATTATTTTGGCACTGGTTCTCGTGAATCTGATTCTGACCGCGGTGCTGGCATTTTCCGTTATTCCGCAGACCAAAAAGTCAAACGAACTGATTGATCAGGTGTGCGCTGCAATCAACATCGAACTCGAGGGCGGACAGAACAAAGACAGTTCCGCAGTGCCGATCGAAGAAATTGCAGTTTATAATATCACAGATAATTTTACCGTGAATCTGGCAGACAACGGCGATGGAAAGAAGCATTACGCTGTATTTTCTGTAGGACTTTCCGTCAACAAGACAAGCGAGTCCTATGCCACCTACGGGGGAGACGAGATGACAGAGCTTACGGATAAGGAGACCATTATCCGCAGCGACATCAATACGGTAGTGGCCAAGTATACCGAGGAGGAATTTAACGCCGATGGACAGAAGGCTGTAAAGGAGGAGATTTTATCCAAGATGCAGGATCTGTTCGGATCCGACTACATCGTGGGCGTGAATTTCTCAAGCGTGGCAACGGAAGCACACTAGAATAAGACATTAGGTGGTGAGAGAGAATGGGTGAAGTCTTATCTCAAAATGAGATAGACAGTTTGCTGAAAGCTCTTAGCAGCGGTGAACTGGATGTAGATGAAATAAAAGATGATAATGAAAAACAGGTCAAAAATTACGATTTTGCCCGTCCCGCGAAGTTCTCAAAAGAGCATTTGCGAACGCTTGAGATTATTTTTGAACATTATGGAAGATTGCTTTCAACGAATCTGCCGGTGTACCTAAGAAAAAATGTTCAGGTGGAAGTGATGAGTTCGGAGGCGGTGACGTATTCAGAGTTTGCGAATGCACTATCGAATCCGGTGCTGCTTGGAATTGTAAATTTTGCTCCGCTGAATAACAATATCATTATTGAAATTGCAGAGAATGTCGGCTTTACGATCGTGGATCGTATGCTCGGCGGCCAGGGGGCGCCGCTTGACAAGGCGAGGGAGTTCTCCGAAATCGAACTTCTTCTGATTGAGCGGATCTATAACGTATGCGTGAATCTTCTGGTGGAACCGTGGGCGAGTGTGTGTGAACTGACACCGAGACTGGAGCGGATTGAGACAAATTCGCAGTACGCCCAGATCATTTCCCCGACGGAGATGATCGCGTTAATTACGTTAAATATTAAGATTGGTGATGTCGAGGGACTGATCAACATCTGCCTGCCGTATATCACATTGGAAAGTGTGATGGACAAGCTGAATACGAAATACTGGTATTCCAGCCTGCAGGAGAAGGATGAACAGCAATATACAGAGACCATTGAGGCACTTATTGCACGGGCACCGATGCCGATCAAGGCTGTGCTGGGTAACAGTAGTATATCAGTCAATGATTTCCTTGGTCTGCAGGTGGGAGACATTATCCGTCTCGACACCAAAGTGGATCAGGATCTGTCGGTGTATGTTGGAAATATAAAAAAATTTACTGCTCTGCCGGGTGCATCCGGTGATAATTATGCAGTAAGAGTGACATCAGTAATCAGAGAGGAGCAGTAAGTATGGATGGAGTAATGTCTCAGGAAGAGATCAATGCATTACTGAACGGGTCTGAGGACAGCAGCGAGCAGCCCAAAGAAGAGGTACTGACTGAGAAAGAAAAAGATACAATCGGAGAGATTGCCAATATCAGTATGGGAACGGCAGCGACCACGCTGTTTTCTCTGGTAAACCGAAAAGTAGAGATCTCGACTCCAGTTGTTTCTTTCGCAAACTGGAGTGATATCTGTGAAGCATATGAGAAGCCATGTGTGTTTATCCGGATCGGATATACTGTCGGACTGGATGGCAGCAACATATTGGTTTTAAAGGAACACGATGTAAAAGTAATCACGGATCTTATGATGGGTGGTGATGGAACTAATACGGATGGAGAACTTGGTGAACTGCACTTGAGTGCGATCAGCGAGGCGATGAACCAGATGATGGGTTCGGCAGCGACATCCATGTCATCTATGCTGAACAAGGTGATTGATATCAGCCCGCCACAGGCGGATTTGATAGATTTACAGGAGACAATCGATGAGAGCGTCATCGATGAGTTCCTGGCAGGCGAGTTTGTAAAGATACGGTTCAGACTGGAGATCGGCGATCTGGTCGACAGTGATATCATGCAGCTGTATCCAATTCCTTTTGCAAAGGAAATGTGTGAGAGTGTGACACAGAATATGGAGGAAGATACGAATTCGACTGCAGGCAGCAAAGGTAGTGCTCCGGAAGCACAGGCGGCACCACAGCCGCAGGCAGCACCGCAGATGGGACAGCCGGCAATGGGAGCACCGATGATGGGAGGCCAGATGATGGGACAACCGATGATGGCACAGCAAATGCCACAGATGTATGGACAGCAGCCGGTAAATGTACAGCCGGCACAGTTTCAGGCGTTTACCGGAAGCGTTCCGGTGGGATACGGACCGGAAAACATTGATCTGATCAAGGATGTACCGCTTGAGGTAACGGTGGAATTGGGAAGAACTTCAAAATCTATTAAAGAGATTCTTGATTTTGCACCTGGAACTATTATAGAATTAAATCGTATTGCGGGTGAACCGATCGATGTTCTGGTAAACGGCAAATACGTTGCCAAGGGTGAAGTGGTTATTATAGAGGAAAGCTATGGTATCCGTATTACCGAGATTGTAAAGTGATTGGAAACAGGATAAGAAAAGCAATATAAGCAAAACAATATAAGAAAAGAAACAAGGAGAGAATGTTATGGCAAAGATTATGATTTGCGATGATGCAGCTTTTATGAGAATGATGATTAAGGATATCTTAACCAAGAATGGTTATGAGATCGCTGCGGAGGCTGAGAATGGAGCAGTTGCAGTTGAGAAGTACCCGGATGCAAAGCCGGATCTGGTTCTGATGGATATTACCATGCCGGATATGGATGGTATTCAGGCGCTGAAGAAGATCAAAGAGATCGATCCGAATGCAAATATTATCATGTGCTCTGCAATGGGACAGCAGGCCATGGTTATCGAGGCAATCCAGTCTGGCGCAAAGGACTTTATCGTAAAGCCGTTCCAGGCAGAGCGTGTGCTCGAGGCAGTAAAAAAAGTAGTAGGCTAATATGATTTTACTCAGTTCAAGCCTGAACAGTTTTATACAGCTGCTTGGCGTCCTGCTTATTTTTCTGTTTGTTCTTGTGATTACCTATTTCACAACCAAATGGATTGGCGGATATCAGAAGGTCCAGATGTCCGGACGCAGCTTTCAGGTGGTCGATACCATACGGATCGCCAACAACAAACTGGTTCAGGTAATAAAAATGGGAGATGTGTATCTTGTGATCGCGGTTGCAAAAGATAATGTGACCATGCTCGTAAAGCTTACCGAGGAAGAGATGGGACTTACGGAGGCAGAGATCTGCAACGGAAAGACTCCCGGACAGAATGGAGAAAAAGGTCAGATGACCTTCCAGGAGACGCTTGAGAAGTTAAAGGAACATTTCCCGAAAAAACAGGATTAAATTATGACAAAATCAAAATTAAAGAAATCATATTGTATTATGTCGTTTGTCTTTGCGGTGGCAGTGCTGATCATCGCATTGACGTTGTCCATGGGACAGACCAGAGTCTATGCGGCAGATACATCTTCAGATATGATTACTGGCTTGAGCAATACCGATAGCAGCGATGGACTGACGGATGCGACGAGCGATATCAACAACGGCCTGTCCATTACATACAACAACGACACCGGAGCCGTATCCACGCCGATCAAGGCACTTCTGGTGCTGACGATCATTTCACTGGCACCGTCCATTCTGATTATGATGACTTCTTATACCAGAATCATCATCGTGCTGCATTTCCTGCGCACCGCGATCGGTACACAGACAGCACCGCCGAATCAGATTCTCGTCGGTCTTGCCCTGTTTTTGACATTCTTTATTATGTGGCCGACCTTTCAGCAGATTAACGAAGATGCCATACAGCCGTTAGACAATGGCGACATTACCATTGAGGAGGCATACAAGGCAGCGGAGACACCGATTCGCGACTTTATGTACGGTCAGACACAGGAAAAGGATCTGCACCTATTTATGGATATTGATGGAGAAGATTATCCGGATCAGATGACACTGGAGCTTTATTACGATGTTCCGATGACAACCGTGATTCCGGCATTTATCATCAGCGAACTTCGGTATGCGTTTATTATGGGATTCCTCATTTATATCCCGTTTATTGTAATCGATATGGTAGTGGCATCGGTACTTATGTCCATGGGTATGATGATGCTGCCGCCGACAACGATTTCACTGCCGTTTAAGATACTGCTGTTTATTCTGGCGGATGGTTGGAATCTGGTGATTGGAAGCGTTGTAAAGACATTTTACTGATGCGTGCATTTGGAACAGGAGATGAAGTGAAATGACAGAAGGACAGGTATTAGACATTGCCAGACAGGCATTGTATACAATTATTTTGTGCTCGGCGCCGTTGCTGATTATTTCTCTGGTTGTGGGACTGGTCGTCAGTATTTTTCAGACGGTGACGTCCATTCAGGAACAGACGCTTACCTTCGTGCCAAAGATTATCTGTGTATTTCTTGGAATGATGATATTTGGTTCCTGGATACTAACCAATCTGACAGAGTTTATCAATACGCTCTGGTCAGACTTTAGTATATATCTGGGTTAGGTTGAGGAATGTTAAATTATACGTTTTCGTTGGTGGATTTTGAAATACTCATTTTAATACTGGTTCGCATATCCTGCTTTGTGTACGCGGCTCCGTTTTTCGGCATGAAAAATGTTCCGTCCAGAGTGAAGATCGGATTATCGTTTCTTTTGTCGATCCTGGTATTCCCTTCGGTCGATCAGTCAGCGGTTACCTACACGGGCATGTTTGGATATGCGGTGATTGTTCTAAGAGAAGGAATTACAGGGTTGCTCATGGGATTTGCTGCAAACATTTGTAATTCCATTATTTTATTTGCGGGAAATATCATTGACATGGATATCGGACTTTCCATGGCGCAGGAGTTCGATCCGATGACCAACTCGCAGGTCACCATCACGGGAAATCTGTATCAGTACCTGCTGCTTCTGATGATGGTCGTGACGAACATGCATCATTATGTACTGCGGGCGCTCATTGATTCCTATCAGGTAATCCCCGTCAACGGGCAGGTGTTTCAATGGGACAGCCTGGCAGAGTCCATGACAACCTATATGGCGGATTCTTTTGTGATCGCGTTCCGCATTGTGCTGCCGGTATTTGCCTGCATGATGATACTAAACTGCATCCTCGGCATTATGGCGAAGGTAGCGCCGCAGATGAATATGTTTGCGGTCGGAATGCAGATGAAGGTGCTCCTGGGACTTACGGTATTGTTCCTCACGGTAATGCTGCTTCCGGGAATTTCCGATTTTGTGTTTAAAGAAATGAAACGAATGATTGTATCGATGATAGAGGGAATGTATTAGCTTGGAACAGGACAGAAGACAGATCCTTCCCTATCACCTCCAGTGGTTTGCGAAGGATGGACCGGGCGGAGAAAAGACGGAACCGGCAACCGCGAAAAAGTTAAGAGAAGCCAGAGAGGACGGTAAGGTCGCCAAAAGCAAGGAGCTTACCGCCGCCTTTGATCTGATTGTGATGTTTCTGATGCTGAAGATTTTTGTCTCCACGATTGGCGACGGATTTCTTCAGATATTTTACTATGTATATAATCTGATTCCGGATTTTATCGGAATCAATGCGATGGATGTGTCCACCTATGCGGTAATGTCTTTCTTTTCACCGGTGAATATACAGATGCTCAAAATCGTGGCACCGTTTTTTATTTTCGGATTCGCCGTGACGCTACTTGTAAATATTCTGCAGGTGGGGTGGAAGGTTTCCACGAAACCGATGCAGCCAAAGCTGGACCGGTTTAATCCGGTGAACGGAATGAAGCGGATTATCTCCAAGGATTCCGTTTTTGAACTGTTCAAATCTCTGATTAAGATTGCACTGATTCTCTATATCGCGTATACTGCAATCAAGGATCATGAGAATGACCTTTTTATTTTATATGATATTCCGTTAAATCAGGCGATCACGCTGTGCGGAGATGTGATTATCGGTGCAGGGCTCAAGATCAGTCTGGTGTATCTCGTTGTCGGAATTGCTGATTTCATCTATCAGAAATACCGCTTTAATGAAGAGATGAAGATGACCAAACAGGAGGTCAAGGACGAGTACAAAAATACAGAGGGAAATCCGGAAGTAAAAGGCAGACAGCGCCAGCGTATGCGCGAGGCATCGAGGCGCCGTATGATGCAGGATGTCCCGAAAGCGGATGTGGTTATCACCAACCCGACCCATCTGGCGGTTGCCATCAAGTACGAACCGGAGGTGCATAAGGCACCGGTGGTTCTGGCAAAGGGTGAAGATTATCTGGCGCAGAAGATCCGTGAAGCTGCCAGGGAGAATCACATTGAAATTGTAGAAAACAAACCGCTTGCAAGAATGCTCTACGCCAATGTCGAAATCGGCAATGAAATTCCACCGGAATTGTATCAGGCAGTAGCGGAGATTCTTGCAATGGTATATAATATGAGACAGTAAAACGAAGGAGGAAGGGATATGAAAAAGGCTGACATAGGTGTTGCGCTTTATTTGCTTGCTGCAGTCATCTTTTTAATTGTGCCGATTAACTCTACGTTACTTGATGTAATGCTGGCGCTGAATATCTCGATCGCACTGATTGTTCTGTTCAACACATTGTTCGTGAAGGAAGTTCTGGATATGTCTTTTTTCCCGACATTGCTGTTGTTTACTACCATATTTCGTATTTCTCTTAACGTGTCCTCGACACGTCTGAACGACCGGTGCTCCGGGTAACGTCGTTGAAACATTCGGAAGCTTCGTGGGCGGCGGTGATATGATCGTCGGAGCGGTTGTATTTATCATTTTGATTATCATACAGTTCGTCGTTATCAATAAAGGTTCCGAGCGAGTGGCAGAGGTATCCGCACGATTTACACTGGATGCTATGCCCGGTAAGCAGATGGCAATCGATGCTGACTTAAACACCGGAGCCATTACGGAGACACAGGCGAGAGAGCGGCGTAATAAGATTCAGGAAGAAGCAAGCTTCTTCGGTTCGATGGATGGTGCTACGAAGTATGTCAAGGGAGATGCCACAGCCGGACTGATTATCACGTTTGTCAATTTAATCGGTGGAACCGCGATGGGGATGATGCGCGGTGGACTTGATTTTTCGGAGGCGATTCAGCGCTATGGTCTTCTCACCATGGGTGACGGACTCTGTTCCCAGATCCCGTCCCTGCTGATCTCACTTTCTACCGGTATCCTTGTCACGAAGGCATCCAAGAATGCAGACTTCTCCAACATTCTGGTAAAACAGCTGTTCGGTATTCCGAAGGCACTTTATCTGGTCGGTGGATCGTTGATCTTCCTCGGTGCTGTGACACCGCTGAATGTGGTACTGTTTGCTGCGCTGGGCGCTGCGTTTATCGTAGCGGGCAGAATGGTGGACAAGAACATCGGCATTGAGAATATCGAGGAGGAAGTCAGCCAGGCAGAGACGGAGGCGGAGGAGATCCGCAAGCCGGAGAACGTTGTGTCGCTGCTTCAGGTGGACCCGATCGAGCTGGAATTCGGCTACGGTATTATTCCGCTTGCGGATGTGAACCAGGGCGGAGATCTCTTAGACCGCGTGGTTATGATACGAAGACAGATTGCACTGGAACTTGGTACGGTTGTGCCGATTATCCGACTGCGTGATAACATTCAGCTGAATCCGAACCAGTACATTATCAAGATCAAAGGAATTCAGGTGACCGAGGGAGAGATCCTGTTCGATCACTATATGGCGATGAATCCGGGATATGTGGAGGAGGAGATTACGGGAATTCCGACGTTTGAACCGTCCTTCCACCTGCCGGCAATCTGGATCACGGAGAGCCAGAGAGAGCGTGCGGAGAGCCTTGGCTATACGGTGGTGGATCCACCGTCAATCATTGCGACGCATCTGACCGAGGTGATCCGTTCCCATATCGCAGAGCTGCTTACCAGACAGGATGTACAGAACCTTGTCAATAACCTCAAGGAGAGCAATCCGGTTCTCGTGGATGAACTGGTGCCGAAGCTTCTTGGACTTGGCGAGATCCAGAAGGTTCTGCAGAATCTGCTCTCGGAGGGAATTTCCATCCGAGATCTGCTCACAATTTTTGAGACGCTGGCAGACCATGCGCCGGCGACCAGGGATACCGATGTGTTGACGGAGTACGCACGCCAGAGCTTAAAGCGCGCGATCTCCAGCAAATATTTCCCGGCGAACGAGACAACCAGCGTGATCACGGTAGATCCGAAGATCGAGCAGGAGATCATGGGTTCTGTCAAGCAGACGGAGCAGGGGGCATATCTGACGCTCGATCCGGAGCGCACGAAGGCGATTATGGCATCCGTTGAGGAGGAAGTGGCGAAGTTGGAGAACATGGGCAAGCCTGCCATCATTATGACATCGCCGATTGTGCGTATGTACTTTAAGAAGCTGACCGAGGATTACTTCAAGGATCTGACGGTGCTGTCTTACAATGAGGTGGAATCCAACGTAGAATTACAATCAGTAGGGATGGTGACAATATAAATGACCATTAACAAATATCAGGGCAAGACAAAGGAAGAGGCCGTCGAGAAGGCAAAGCAGGAGCTGGGCGCGGGGGCGGTCGTGCTGAACGTGAAGGAGATTAAGCCCAAGGGCATGTTTAAGATGTTTAAGAACACGCTGTATGAGGTGACGGCTGCGGTGGAGGAAAAGGAAGCGTTCCCGGCGCAGACGCTCCACAGCGAGACAAAGCCTGTGCACGATACGATCAGTCTGGCTGCAGATGAAAAGATTACCATTCCGGGGGTGGCAAGAGAGAACACCAGACCGGCAGTGGCACCGGCACCGGCGGAACAGGAGGTTGTTCCTATGAAAGAAGCAAAGCGCGAATCTACGAATGAGGGACTGGAAAAGCGGCTGGAGAACCTGTCGAATATTCTGGAAAAGCAGTTTTCCGTGGAGGAGATGCGCAAGTCTCATCCGGTAGAGCCGCAGGAAAAGGAGAACCGCACGGAAGGGTTCCAGTTTATCAAGATGCTCTACCGCACGCTGCTGGAGAATGATGTGAATGAGAAGTATGTCAATCAGATCATGGACGAGGCGGAGAAGGTGCTTCACAACGGAAGCAGTGTGGATTCTATTCTTTCCAACGTTTATCAGAAGCTGATCTTAAAGTTCGATCAGCCGCAGACGATTGAGCTTACAGGCAAAAAGCCGAAGGTGATTTTTTTCATCGGACCGACCGGCGTGGGAAAGACAACAACGCTTGCCAAGATTGCGTCACGCTATAAGGTAGACAAAGAGAAGAAAGTGGCATTTCTGACTGCGGACACCTACCGGATTGCTGCGACAGAGCAGCTGCGCATCTACGCAAATATTCTGGATGCTCCGATGAGCATTATCTATACGCCGGAGGAGATGAACGATGCCATTGCGCGCGTAAGCGAATATGATCTGGTATTTGTTGACACGGCGGGATTCTCGCACCGCAATGAGGCACAGTGCCAGGATATGAAAAAGCTGATCGACGGACTGGATGAGGCTTACGAGAAAGAGGTATACCTCGTGCTCAGTGCGACGACCAAATATAAGGATCTGCTGGAGATCGCAGATACTTACAGGGAAATAGCAAATTATAAGTTGATTTTTACAAAGCTGGATGAGACAATTACTTATGGTAATATTTTAAATATCAAGCTGTATTCGGGGGCAAAGTTATCCTATATGACGAGCGGTCAGAATGTACCAGATGATATTGAAGTATTTGATACACAAAAGATTGTGAAACAGCTGCTGGGAGGCAGATAACACATGGATCAGGCAGAGAAGCTTAGAAGTGTTGTGAAATTAAAAAAACAAAATTATAAGCCGGATGCCAGAGTCATTACCGTCACAAGTGGAAAAGGTGGCGTTGGAAAGTCGAATGTGGCTGTGAACCTTGCGGTGCAGATGCAGAAGATGGGAAAAAGGGTGCTTGTTTTTGATGCGGATTTTGGCCTTGCCAATGTCGAAGTAATGTTTGGCGCCATTCCCAAGTACAATCTGGCAGATGTGATATATCATGGAAAACAGATCACGGAGATCATATCGGAAGGTCCGATGGGAATCGGGTTTGTCTCGGGGGGAACCGGAGTTACCGGACTGGGCAATCTGACCGATGAACAGATCTCTTATCTGCTTCACTGTTTCGGGGAACTGGATCAGATGGCAGATGTGATTCTGGTGGACACCGGCGCGGGGCTTGCCAATCATGTACTGGAGTTCGTGCTGGCAAGCCCGGAGGTTCTTGTGGTCACAACACCGGAGCCGACATCACTGACAGATTCTTATTCTCTGTTAAAGTCTCTGTACCGGAATCCGAAGTTTAACAGGGAGTACACCAAGATATCGGTTCTTTCCAACCGTGTGATATCTGCTGCGGAAGGCAGAGGAGTTTATGACAAACTGAATACTGTGGTAGGTCAGTTCTTAGAGGGGGAAATTACATATGCGGGGATGATTCCCCAGGATAGCGCGCTTGAAAAGGCGATCCGGATGCAGAAACCAGTATCGCTTCAGGCACCGTTGTCAAAATCTGCAAGAGCATTTGAAGTAGTGGCTGCGGAATTGCTGCAGGGTGAGAGCAGTGACGCATATCGTTCTTTTGGACTGTCAAGATTGTTTTCGGGATTTTGGAAACAGAAGAATGAAGGAGTGGAATGATGACAATAGCTGAAATTATTCAACCGGGAGATAAAGTTGACATCAGTTTCGTACAGAATGTGGAACGGGCAAAAAAAGACCAGTCCATGCCGAAAATCTACAAAAGCCAGGTGCTGGATTTAAAGGAGAACGGCAATCTTGAGATTTCCATGCCGGTGGAGAGAGGAAAACTGGTGCTGCTTCCGCTGGGCATCCGGATGGAGTTTATCTTTTTCTCGAAGGGAACGCTTTACCGCGCCGTCGGCCAGGTGCGGGAGCGCTACAAAAGAGAGAATGTATACATGTTAGAGATCGAATTAAAATCCCAGATCTCCAAGTATCAGAGAAGAGAATTCTTCCGGTTTCCATGTATTATGGACATGAATTATTACACCATTGAGGAACAGGAAGCCGCATTAAAGACGGGAGAAGCCCTATTTATTGAACTGCAGGAAGCGGAGGGAAAGAGCAGAGACCGGGAATATGCCGGAAGGATCGTGGATCTAAGCGGCGGCGGTATCCGGTTTCGGACGGATCAGAAGCTTCGGGAGAATCAGTATGTTCTCTTTGAGATACATCTGCAGAATGAAAATTTAGACAAACAATATTATATCATTGGAACAATTATTTCCTGTATCAAGACAGAAAAAACGCCGGAAACGCCCTACGAGGCCAGAGCCAAATTCCTGATTACCGACAGCAGCGTAAGGGAGGAAATCATCCGGTTCATCTTTGAAGAAGAACGCAAAGCGCGTCAAAGGGGTAGAGCATAAGATATGAGTAAAAAGATTTTGATTGTTGATGACTCTGCACTCATGAGAAGGGTCATGTGTGATATAATCAATTCAGACGGAACATTTCAGGTCACAGATACTTGCCGTGACGGTCTTGAGGCATATGAGAAGCTTAAGACGACGCGCTATGATGGCGTTGTTCTCGATGTCAATATGCCCCGCATGGACGGACTGCAGCTTTTGGAACAGTTACAGAAGGACAGAATCCGTGCAACGGTCATCATGGTAAGTACGACGACAACCAAGGATGCGGATGTCACGATCCGGGCGATGGAGCGCGGGGCAGTCGATTTTGTCACGAAGCCAACCAATGTTATTGAGGCAAAGGGCGAGGAGTTCAAAAAACAGCTTCTCGACGTGCTCTCGGCGGTATGCGCGACCCAGAGTTACAATCGCGAACGGCGCATCGCACCGCAGACTAAGGCTGTATCGGCTCCTGCGGGGACCGCAAAGCCGGTTGCAACAGCTGGACATGCGATCAAGAGCGGCAGCAAGATCGTTGCGCTTGCATGTTCGACGGGCGGTCCGAAGGCGCTGCAGAGTGTCATTCCATATCTGCCGAAGAATCTGGACGCACCGATGGTACTGGTTCAGCATATGCCTGCCGGATTTACCAAGTCAATGGCAGACAGACTGGACGAGGTCAGCCCGATTCATGTCAAGGAGGCGGAAGACGGAGATGTGCTGATGAAAGGAACGGTGTACATCGCACCGGGCGGCAAGCACATGGAAGTGAAGCGCCAGCCGGATGGAAGTCACAGGATCCGGTTGAACGATATGCCTGCGATCGGCGGCTTGAAGCCGTGTGCCAACATCACGTACGATTCCCTGCGGGACTGCGGTTACGATCAGGTTGTATGCGTGGTTCTCACCGGAATGGGTGCGGACGGCACCAAGGGGATTGTTTCCCTTGCCGGGAAGAAGCCGGTCTATGTGATCGCACAGGACGCCGCGTCGTGCGTGGTATACGGAATGCCGAAGGCGGTTGCCGAGGCGGGCGTTGTGGATGAAGTGGTTCCTCTTAATGACGTAGCTAAATCAATTATTAAGAATGTGGGGGTAAAGTAATATGGATGTAAGCCAATACCTTGAGATTTTTATTGATGAGACAAGTGAACATTTACAGAATTTAAGTGACTGCATCATGGAGCTGGAAAAAGATCCGGAGAACATGGACACGATCAACGAGATTTTCCGTGCAGCACACTCCTTAAAGGGAATGGCTGGAACCATGGGCTTTAAGA
>ENA-OROZ01001588-OROZ01001588.1-human-gut-metagenome-genome-assembly--contig:-NODE-1588-length-20244-cov-5.144386_pt1 | contig 20244 bp, 25 predicted proteins | sample MGYA00242138_ERZ509066 | MGnify/ENA primary metagenome ERZ509066 (study PRJEB26280, sample SAMEA2338691) | human gut metagenome | biome: human gut; feature: human-associated habitat; material: faeces... | reverse complement strand
CAACGATCTCGTACTGGCTCAAGATTGCCAGAGAGCAAGCAGTCTGCGGCACGCTGCCCAACAAAGGAAATCCCAAGCTCATGACCAGCCTCAAGCTCCCTAAAGGAGTGACCTACCTTCAAGCCCACACCGCAGTTGTTGCCAGGGAAATCATGAGCGAGACTGCCTTCGGCCAGTTCTGCCGCAAGCAGGGATACGCCCGCTTGTTCACACTTTTGATGCATCGGGTTGATAAAGCCGGAACCGGAGCCGTTATCCGCAACCACTGAACGGGGGACGGAATGGCCGCCGTCCTGGGTGATCACGGGTTTAAATTTGACGCCCATTTCGTTTTTCAGCCACTCGTAGCAGACCATCATGTTGTCGGCAAGCTCCTTCGCCTTGTCCATGTGGTTGAGCCCCAGGCCGGCAGTAACGGTATCTTTCATCCAAAGATCAAGGCTGTCCTTGATTCCTGCGGCTTTCTGCTGGGGTGCGCCGACAGCTGTCATTTCGCCGCCGTTGATGACGGAGTTTCCGCCGAAGGTCGGCATCTTTTCGAGCACGATGACCTTTTTGCCGGCTTTGGCGGCCTCGTAAGCGGCGGCAAGCCTGCAAATCCGGAACCGATCACGATTACGTCGGTGGTTTCATCATATTTTGCGGGAGCGCTGACCGGTTTGGCCTGCGCGGCTCCGAGTCCTGCGGTCCCCATAAGTGCGGCTGCTGTTCCCAGTATGCTGCGGCGCGAGATGTTAGGCATAAAGTTCTCCTTGGCGGTTGTTGCTTGGAATGAAATCTTCCGAGAGAGTTGCGTTGCAGAGGGTTTAAAAAGCCTGCATTGCTTCAGATCTCTTGCCGGGGAGTCTATGTGCGGGGTGTCCCGGGACATTTGGACAATGTCAACGGGCACTTCCGCGGGAAGGTAGACTCCTTGATGAGAAAGACAAACAGAAAGCGCGGGCAACAAAAAAGCCCGCGGCTGCGGGCTTTTGCACGAAGGAAACAGCGTTTTTTTCAGTGCGAGAGAATCTTGGAGAGGAACTGTTTGGCGCGCTCGCTCGTCGGTTCCTCAAAGAACTGCTCCTTGGTGCTGTCTTCAAGAATCTGGCCCGCTTCCATAAAGACCACGCGGTCAGCGACCTTACGGGCAAAGCCCATTTCGTGCGTCACCACCATCATCGTCATGCCTTCACCGGCAAGCTGCACCATGACGTCCAGAACTTCGTTAATCATTTCCGGGTCAAGCGCAGAGGTCGGTTCGTCAAAAAGCATGCAGATCGGGTCCATTGCAAGGGCCCGGGCAATTGCCACGCGTTGCTGCTGGCCGCCCGAGAGCTGACCGGGGAATTTCGGAGCCTGCTTTAAAAGTCCCACGCGGTCCAGAAGCTTTAAGCCTTTTTCTGTGGCTTCTTCGCGGCCGCGGCCGAGCACCTTGATCTGCGCAAGCGTCAGATTGTCGATAATCGTCAGATGCGGGAAAAGCTCAAAGTGCTGAAACACCATGCCGACGTGCGCACGCAGTTTCGGCAGATCCGTCTTCGGGTCACCGACGTTGACGCCGTCCACAAAAATCTCGCCCTGCTGGAAGGGTTCCAGGGCATTGACGGTTTTAATGAGCGTGGACTTACCCGAACCCGACGGTCCGCAGACCACCACGACTTCGCCTTTTTCCACGGACGTCGAGCAGTTCTTGAGAACCTGAAATGAGCCGTACCACTTGCTCACGTTTTTAATGTCAATCATCGGCATGGGCGCAGAGTCCTTTTCCCGTCAGAAGCGAAAAAACATCATAAAAGGGCCGACAAAAGACATGTCTTCTGCGGCACTCGTTCAAAGTGCCATTGTAGAGCACGCCCGCACAAATTCCGCGCGCGGCGGCGCTTACGGACAGGAATCGTTGCCGGTAACCCCGCTTTTTGGTGTCAACACCTTGATTTTCTGAGAAAAGAGGCAGTGCCGCGGTATCATGCGCTTTCCTGGAGTCCGTTTTTTGTTCTGCCGTTATGCGCCGACTGTTTTTTACTTTGCTACTAACGCTTGCTGCGGCAGGTGCCGCGCAGGCGGCTTATGCCGCGGACGGGGAGGAGCCTCCGAAAACGGCGCTTGTGCTCTCCGGGGGCGGTGCCCGTGGCTTTGCGCATATCGGCGTATTAAGGGCGCTTGAGGAACTCGGTATCCAGATTGACGTGGTGGCGGCAACGAGCATGGGCGCGATGGTCGGAGGCGGCTTTGCCGCGGGCTATACGCCTGAGGAAATCGCGCGCGTCACAAAGGCAGTGGACTGGGCGAAGATGTTTGCTCCCCGGGCCGACCGTCCGAGCCTTACCTGGCGCAGAAAAGCCGATGACCTTGCGGGAATCGGTGCGGGTGAGGTCGGGGTGTCGGCAAATGGCGTCTCGTTTCCCGCAGAAGTCATGCCCACGCAGGAACTCGATATATTCCTTGCGCGCGTGACGCAGCCCGTGAGCCGCATCAATAACCTCTCAGAACTTTCCATTCCCTTCGCGGGCGTAGCTACGGACCTTGTCACGGGGGCCAAAGTGGTTTTACAGGAGGGCGTGACGCTTTCCAAAGCCATGCGTGCCTCGATGTCGATTCCGGGCGCTTTTGCGCCGGTTCCCTACGGTAAGGCGCTTTTGGTGGACGGGGGACTCACGGATAACCTCCCCGTGGATCAAGCCCGTGCCATGGGCGCTGAGCGCGTGATTGCCGTCAATGTCGGCACTCCTTTATTCGGGCGTGAGAAGCTCGAGAGTGTTTTCGGGATCATGGGGCAGATGGTCAATATTCTCACCGAGCAAAACGTACGGGCGTCGATTGCGTCGCTCACCGACCGCGACATTCTCATTACGCCTGACTTATCGGACTTTACGGCGGGCGACTTCAATGCCTTTGACGCGATTGAACGCGCGGGCTATGAGGCCGTGATGAAGCACAGAGCTGAACTTGAGCGCTTTCGGGTGTCTCCCGGACAGTACCAAAAGTGGCGCTCCCGGGTGCTCGCGGGGCTCACTGACAACGCCGTGCATCATGTCACCGAAGTGCGGGTTGAGGGGCTTAAGACCGTGAATCCCGAAACGGTGCTTCGTGACGCTGACCTCGATATCTCAAAACCCGTGACCGACGAAGATGTGGCGCGCTCTGCGCGCCGCATCTGGGCTGACGGTGACTTCAGAAGCGTTCCCTACCGCTTTGAGCCGGGGCCGCGCAATACGGAGGTTCTCGTTTTTGAGCCCGATGAAAAAAGCTGGGGTTATTCCGTGCTGCGCTTCGGCGGCAACGTCCAGTTTGACGCCGACCGCACCCACAGCTTCAACGTGATTCTTGCGCACACCTGGGGGTGGTTAAATGACTGGGGAGCCGAGTGGAGAACCGAACTGCAGTTCGGTGAGACGCGGCGAGCCAAAACCGAGTGGTATCAGCCTCTGGGGGCAGCCTCTCCCTGGTACGTGCTGCCGCGCATTGAAGCCGAGCGCACCGGGGTGGATCTCTATGCTGATAACGACGGGGACGACATTCCGTATGCCCGCTACAACAACACGCAGGTGACGGCAGACGTCTCTCTTGGCTACGAATTCGGCCGGCTCGGTACTGCATCGGTTTCCGCGGGCTACATGCGGCTTTACGCCGACCGCGACATCGGCGCGCCGGGGCTTAAATACCGGGCGAGCGCCCCTTTTGCCGGGGCCGAGGTGAATTTCGATACCTTGGATAACGTCAACTTCCCGCGCTCCGGGTTTTTGTTAAACGCGCAGGTGCACCGGCTTTTTAATCCGGACGTCAACGACGGCGTCAGCCGCAGCACAAACGATACGGTCTACACGGTGGAAGGTGTGCTGCCCGTGGTGTTAAACGACGACTGGAGCATGATTCTTTCCGGGCGCTACGGCGTATCAACGCTTCCCGGGATCTTTACGCTCGGCGGCGTTTTCAACCTCTCGGGGTCGCCTTACGGACGGTTTTCCGGCGACCATATGGCCCTGGGCCGCGTGATGCTCATGCGCTCGATTGCCACGCCCTTAAAAGAAAAGGGCATCGCGCTTTACGCCGGCATGAGTTACGAGGTGGGGCGCGCCTATAACGACACGGCGTTTTACGCGGAAGAAAGCCGCGAGTGGAAGCAGGCGGGGTCTGTATTTTTGGGAGCGGACACCTGGATCGGGCCCATGTACATGGTGCTCGGGCAAACCTTCGGTCGCAGTACGGCGCTTACCTTCTACTGGGGGCGGCTGCACTGATGTGGAAAAAGCGGCAGAGGCTTAAAAACCCGTGCCGCTTTTTTTACGGACGCCGCCGGAATTATTTTGCGCAGACGGAGCAGGCCGGATCTGCGGAGAGGCCCATGACGTCAAACTTCATGGTGAGCGTGTCGCCGATCAACAGTTTCCCGTCAAGGCCTTTTACGCCCAAAACGAGTTTGATCGCTTCCTGCGCGGCAAACATCCCGGCAATCGCGGTGACGGGCCCGGAAACCCCGGTCTGCGCGGCCTTTACATCCTTTTCTTCGTCTTCGGGGAACGTGCACTGGTAGCAGGGCGAGGGGTGCCGGCTGAAGTCAAAGACCGCGATCTGAAAGCTGAAGCGCACGGCGCAGGCCGTCACAAGCGGTCTGCGTGCGGCGTGCGCCGCACGGTTTGCTGTGTGGCGCGTTTTGAAGTTGTCCGAGCAGTCAAGAAGAATGCTTTTTTCGTCGAGAAGCCGGGCCAGAAGCGCATCGTCTGCGCGCTCCGCGACCGCGGTCACCGGCACGTCGGGCGTGATGTCGGAGAGCATCCGCTTCGCGCTTTCAGCCTTATTCATGCCGATGCGCGCCGGAATGTGCAGAATCTGACGCGGCAGGTTGGTTTCATCCACCGTGTCGGAGTCAATCACCGTGATGCGGCCGGCGCCGGCTTCCGCGAGCGCCAAAAGTGCGGGGGAGCCGATGCCGCCGGCGCCGATCACCACAAAGTGTGCTTCAGAAAGCGCTCTTTGACCTGCTTCGCCCCATTCTTTCAGAAGCACCTGCCGGCTGTAGCGTTCAGCTGCGGGATTTGTCATTTGCTCTCTCCCTTGGCGTCGGTTTTTGCCTTGGCTTTTTCTTTCTGAGCGGCTTCCTTGGCGGCTTTTTCCTTGGCGGTCTTGGCTTCAGCCTTAAGCGTTGCCTGCGTTTCGACGTGCGTGATCACTTTTTTGCCGAGAAGCTGGTTTTTGGCTTGTTCAAGCGGAAAGTCCTTGTCGTCTCCGAACATGTAGCGAAGGGTCGGTACTTTGGCGTTTTCTTCGTCAAAGGCCTCCTCACCGGCGTCGTCCGTTTCCTTTTTCGCCGCCTTTGCGTCCTCATCCTTGCCGTCTGTCACCTCAATGTGGTGCGCGAGGTCGGACTCTCTGAGGTTAAAGGACGGGTAGTTGCCTTCCGGCGTATCGTCCACGGCGATGTTGGGGGTGATGCCCTTGGCCTGAATCGTGCGGCCCGAGGGGGTGTAGTAGCGTGCGGTCGTAAATTTCACGCCCGTTGTCTCACCGTTTTTGACGCGCAGCGGGATGATGGTCTGAACGCTGCCCTTGCCGAAGGAGCGCGTGCCCATGATCGTGGCGCGTTTGTGGTCCTGCAGGGCGCCCGCGACGATTTCAGAGGCCGAAGCCGAGGCGGGATTGACGAGAACCACGAGCGGCACGCTCTTGGCGGATTCCGGAACCTGTGCAATATGGTCCGGCGACTCGTTTCCGACGGCGTAGTCACGCAGCACAGCGAGGTACTTTTTCTCGTTTTCAGGGGTGCGCCCGCGGGTGGAAACAACGAGGCTGTGTTCCGGCAGAAACACAGCGGAGACGCCGATGGCGGCCTGCAGAAGTCCCCCGGGGTTGTTTCTCAGATCAAGCACCACGCCTTTAAGGGGCGCCTGATCGGCAAGTTTTGTGTAGGCAAGCGCCACATCATCGGCCGTTCGCTCCTGAAACTGCGAGATGCGGATGTAGCCCACGTTATCGGTGAGAAGCTTGCTTTTTACCGACTGAATCTTGATGATCGCGCGCTCAAGCTTAATGACGATGGGTTTTGCCGACCCCTTGCGGGCAATCGTCAGAACAATGCTTGTTTTGGGTTTGCCGCGCATGAGCTTGACGTTCTCGTTCAGACTCAGATCGGCCGTGGCTTTGTCATCAATCTTGATGATGAGGTCGCCCGCCATGACGCCTGCGCGGGCCGCCGGCGTGTCGTCAATCGGGGAGACAACCCTGACGCCCGAAGGATCTTTTGTGACCTCAAGCCCCAGGCCCCCGAATTCGCCCATCGTGCTTTCTTCCATGTCCGCGTAGGCTTTCGCGTCAAGAAACGTCGAATGGGGATCGAGCCCTTCAACCATGCCTTTGACGGCGTTTTCCAGGAGCTTTTTGTCCGAAATCTCATCCACGTAATAGTTTTTGACGGAGCCGAAGACGTCGGCAAAGAGCCGGATGTCTTCGACCGGCAGCTGCACCGTACGGGATTTTTCGGCAAAAGCCGTGAGACTCACGGTAAGCGCTGCGCCGCAGGCAACGCCCGCGGCAGCGAGTGCCGCTGAGCGCATGAATGTACGAATGGTCATGATCTCGAGGGGAGAGTCAGTTTTTTATGTTTGTTGAGGGTACGCCGGTTGAGCACCGGAAATTTTGCCGCAGCAAAGCGCAGTAAAAGCGGTGCACACGTATACCAAAGACGTCAAGAATACCGAAGCGCGGGCTTACCGGGCAAGCCATCGGCTCGGGTCAAAGGGTTTTCCTTTGTAACGGAGTTCAAAGTATAGGCCGGGCTCGTCTTCGCCTCCGGAGCTGCCGACGCTCGCAATGGTTTCGCCCTGGCGCACCTTGTCGCCTACAGACTTATAAAGTGACTCGTTGTTGGCGTAGACCGAAAGGTAGTTGGAGCCGTGATCGAGAATGAGGAGGTTGCCGAAGCCGCGCATCCAGTCGCTGAAGACAACGGTGCCCGGGGCCGTGGCCACCACGCTTTGCCCCGGTTTTGCGCGGATTAAAAGACCCCGCCAGGGAAGGCTTGCCGCAGCGCCCGCGCGTTTCTGGCCGAAGCGCGCCGCAACCGTGCCGCGCGTGGGCATGAGAAGTTTCCCGCGAAGTGACCTGAAATTAAGCGACGGTGAGGCAATTGCAGGGGGCTCGGTGCGGGCCGTGGCTTTTTGTTCGCGGCGGCGCTTTTCCGCCTCTTTTTTAAGCGCAAGCTGCCGGGCGGCTTCCTTTTTGGCGGCCTCGGCAATGCGCTTGTCGATCCCTGCGATGAGGTTACTGAGTTCGCGGTCGTTTTTGACGAGCTGCTCGTAGCGGGCCCGCTGGCTGTCCAGCGCTTTTTTGAGGTCGGTTAACGCCGTCTCGCGGCTTTTTTTCTCACGCTCAAGCTGCCGGCGGTTATCCTGCTCGGCTTTTTCGATTTTGGCGAGTTCCGTGCGTTTGGCGTTGGTTTTGCGTGTCACCTCGGCAATGTTTTTCTGCCGGTTTTCCAGGCGGTCAATCGTGCGGTCCTGTTCGCGCGCCATGTATCGGAGCATCCCGGTCATGCGGGAGATGTCGTTGGGGTTGCCGCCCATCAAAACCGTCTGCCAGGGATGCCGTAGCGTGTTCATGTACTGCGCCCGGCTAATCAAAGCGACCGTCCCCTCGGCGTCCTTAACGTGTTCGCCGACGATCGCGGCTTCTCGCCTTAAGTCTGAGAGCTGGTTTTCAACGCCTTTTTTCTGTTCGCTCAACTCTTTAAGGGTCCGGCTGCTACGGCTGATCGCCTGTTCGCTTTTTCTGAGATCGGTGTTGATCGCGTCAAGCCGCGCTTCCTTGCGGTTGATGTCGCGGCGGATGTCGGAAATCTGCCCCTTAAGGGAGTCGCGCTCACGGGTGAGTGTTTTGCGGTCTGCGTCGGGCGATGGTTTGCTCCAGGCAGGCAACACCGCTGATGCCGCGCCCAAAAGGGCGGCACACACGGCAAGCGGGCCCAACACCCGCGGGATAAAGCGCTGCTGCATGGCAGAAATAATCCGGCTGGCCCGGTAAACCTCCGGCGGGCCGGCTTTTCTCCGATCGGGCTTACTTTGCCTTACCCTGGGCGGCGACGGCAGCCACCGCCGCCGCAATCTCCTCGGCGTTACCGAGGTAGTAGTGGCGGATCGGGTTCATCGCATCGTCAAACTCGTAGACGAGGGGCTGCGCCGTGGGGATATTAAGCGAGACGATGTCATCATCGCTCACCTTATCAATATGCTTGATGAGCGCACGCAGGGAATTGCCGTGAGCGGCAATGATGACGCGCTGACCCGAGGCAACCGTGGGCTTAATCACTTCTTCCCAGTAGGGAACGACGCGGGCGACCGTGTCTTTGAGGCATTCGGTTGCGGGAATGAGTTTCGGATCGACGTCAGCATACCGGGGATCTGTGAGCGCACTGCGGGGATCCCCCTCGGGCAGCGGATTGGGGGCCGTGGCGTAGGCACGGCGCCAGATAAGCACCTGCTTTTCCCCGTACTTGGCGGCGGTTTCGGCTTTGTTTAACCCCTGCAGCGCCCCGTAGTGGCGTTCGTTTAAGCGCCAGGAGTTTTTCACCGGGATCCACATTTCGTCCAGTGTGTCAAGCGTAATCCAGAGCGTGCGGATCGCGCGCTTTAAGACGCTTGTAAAGGCAATATCAAACCCGTAGCCTTCGCTTTTGAGAAGTTCGCCCGCTTTTTTGGCTTCGGCGCGGCCCTGTTCGGTGAGGTCCACATCGGTCCAGCCGGTAAAGCGGTTTTCAAGGTTCCACTGACTTTGTCCGTGGCGCATCAGAACGAGTTTATGCATGGTATTGACTGCCCTAGATCAGGAAAAAAGAAGCCTATTCCGTCATTCTATAATGACGGACTGCGCCCTTTCCAAAAAGACTGTGCTGATGCAGTCGGCGAAAGGATTTTTCCTTTAAGTGAAAGTAGTCAATCGTGAACGCCTTTTTGCTGGACAATATTCTGCTGATTGCCATTATCTGCGTGTGCGTGGTTTCGCTTGCGTGGCCTTACGTTGCCAAGCGCCGCTGGGGGCCGGAAGTCGACAACCGCTCCGCCACCGAACTCATCAACCATAAAAACGCCCAGATTGTGGATCTCAGAGACCCGGCGGACTTTAAAAAGGAATGCATTGCCCGCTCGGTTAATATTCCCGCCGACCGTATTCAGAACGAACTCGGTAAGCTCGATAAGACGCGCCCGGTGCTTCTCGTCGATGACGACGGCCGGCGCTCCCGGATGGCTTCGCCCCTTTTAAGAGGCACGGGCTTTAAGGAAGTCTTTATTCTCGCGGACGGCTTAAACGCCTGGCGTACCGCTAAGCTTCCTTTCTCGCGCTGATTTTTTTTCCCGGTTTTTCGGCGTCTGCCGGCTGCTTCGGATAAAGCCGGCAGACCGTTTGTTTTCAGTCCGAATTTTTTTTGACAGAGTTTATCCATGGCCGAAGAAAACACCACCAACAATGCCCAGCCTGCCAACGAAGAAGCGGCGCAGCAGCCCAGCTTCCAGCTCGTGCGCTGCTACTTAAAGGACGCCTCGCTTGAAATGCCGCACGCCCCGGAGATTTTCCTCACGGCGCCCGCCGAGCAGCCCAATGTGGACATTCAGTTTGAGGTCTCTCAGCGCCGGCTTCCGATGGAAGGCGCCTGGGAAGTGGTTGTGCGCGGCACGATCACCGTGACCGTGAAGGATCAGACGATGTTCCTCGTGGAAGGCAAGCAGGCCGGTATCTTTGATATCCGCAACATTCCCGACGAAGCCGTGGCGCACCTCACCAACGTCATGTGTCCGACGATCGTTTACCCCTATCTGCGTGCCAACCTCGCCGACATCGTGACCCGTACAGGACTGCCCCCGGTGCATCTGCCGGAAGTGAACTTTGAAGCGCTTTATCAGCAGCGTCTCGCACAGGCGCAGGCCAAGGCCCAGGAAAGCGGTGCGGCCCCGGCTGCTGCCGATGAAGGCGCCGCGCACGCGTAAAACACATTTAACCGTCAGAGACTGCGCAGCTGTTTCTGTCTGCGCAGTTTTTGAGGACTTTTGGGAGTCAAAAGCATGGAAGCCGCCGATAACACTGAGGCAGTCAAAAAAATCCGGATTGCGCTCATTGACGATCACACGCTTTTCCGCAGCGGTCTGAAGGCGCTTCTGACGCGTCAGAACGACTTTGAGATCGTGGGCGAAGCCGCCGATGGTCTTGAGGGCGTCAAGCTCGTGGAGCAGGTTAAGCCCGACTTGGTTCTGCTTGACCTTGATATGCCCACCATGAACGGGCATGAGGCGCTTGAGCAGATTCTGGAAGCCGATCCCAACATGGCGGTGCTGATGCTCACCGTGAGCGAAGACGGTGATGATCTGGCCGAATGCATGCGGCTTGGTGCCCGCGGTTATCTTTTAAAGAAGATTGACGCGGACTTTCTGCTGCAGAGCGTGCGCCACGCCGTGGCGGGTGACTCGGTCATTTCTCCGGAGATGACCAGTAAGCTCGTAATGAAACTGCGGCGCGACTCTTACCTCGCGGCCCCGGCTCCTGACGTGGAGTCGCTTACGCCCCGTGAACGTCAGATTTTGGCGTGGCTGGCCCGCGGCGTTTCCAATAAGGAAATCGCCCGTGCGCTTGACCTCGCGGAATCCACCGTGAAGGTGCATGTGCAGAGCGTGTTGCGTAAGCTCAACATCAAGAGCCGTGTGCAGGCGGCCGTCTTTGCGGTGGAACACCACCTCGACAAACTCTGAAACGACTTTTGGCGGTCTGGTTTTGTGCGCCCCCGTGCGGCCTTCCTACAATCGAAGGCGTACGGGGTTTTCTTTGCCCGTTGAGGTTGCGTTATGAAGGGTAGTTTTCGTCTTTTCTGTGCGGCCGCGGCCACGGTGGTTTTTCTTGCCGGGTGCGCTCATCCGCAGTTAATCGATATGGGTGAGTCCTCAGCGGTTGTGGCGCAGGAGCTCGGAGAGCCCATGGCCAAAACACCGATGCCTGACGGCACGGAACGCTGGACCTATTCCATGCAGCCTTTCGGCCAGGAAGTCTGGTGGCTTTTCATGGATAAGACCGGACACGTCGTTGCGCGTGAGCAGGGGCTGCAGGAAAAATATTTTCCGCTCATCAAAATCGGCGAATCCACCGAAGCCGATGTCTGGAAACTTTGGGGACGGTGCGCGCAGAAGTACGAGTTTCACCTGGTGAACGAACACGCCTGGATGTACCGCTTTAAGGATCACGGCGGATTTGATATGGCCGTGTGGCCGCAGTTTGACACCAAGGGGATCGTGAGAAGCCTTGATGTGACCACGGACCCCTGGAAGGACCGTGATTCCGACTGGATGGCCTTCCCGTAACCGTCATGCATTGCCTCCGCATGAAGCCGGCTTGACAGCCGGCTGAAAATCCCCCACGATTAAAACTGAATCCGCGGGGGATTTTCGTTTTTGGCCGGCCTTTTTTGCATAAGGAGGCTCATCATGCAGAGCACGGTACTGTCGGAGCGCTTTGAGAGGGCCCGGCGTGCGGCGCAGGGGCGTTGGCGCGAAATCTTTATTGCCTGCGGCATTGACGAAGCGTTTTTATCGCGCCGGGCGGGGCCGTGCCCCAACTGCGGCGGCCGCGACCGGTTTATTTTTGACGACAAGTTCGGCGCCGGCAACTTCTTCTGCCGCGGCTGCGGCCCCGGAGACGGGTTTGAACTTATAGCGCGCGTTAACGGTATTTCGCGCACGGCGGCTTTGGCACAAGTGGAATCTTTCTGCGGGATTGACGTCCCGGTCGAGCCCGTAAAGTCCGTGAGAGAAGCGCAGGAAGATGCCTCTTTAGCGGTCGCCTTTCATCTGAAACTCTGGGCGCAGGCGCGTCCCGTGGCGCCCGCTGATCCCGTATGGAAGTACCTTGTAAACCGCGGACTTGACCCGGCAAACGCCGGGAGCGAAATCCGCTGCCACCCCGCGCTTTTTGTGAGCGACAGTGAGGAAGAGACTGAGACCGTTTTCCCGGCGATGCTCTCCCGCGTGACGGACGCCGAAGGCATCGTGACGGCACTGCACCGAACCTATCTCACCGAGGAGGGCATGAAGGCCCCGATTGAGTCGCCCAAACGCGTGACGCCCGGAAAAATCCGGGGCGCCGCCGTTGAACTCGGTAACCCCGGAGCTGTGCTCGGGGTCGCGGAGGGCGTTGAAACGGCACTGGCCGCCTCTGCGCTTTTCGGCTTTCCCGTCTGGGCGGCGCTCGGAGCCTCAAATCTTGCCGCTTTTGAGGCGGTGCCCGCGGGCGTGAAAAAAGTGGTGGTCTTTTCCGATAACGATGCCAATTTCACCGGACAGGCGGCGGCCTTCGAGCTTGCAAGGCGCCTGAGTCTTTCCGGACTCACCGTTGAAGTGAAGGTGCCGGACGCCGTGGGAGAGGACTGGCTTGATGTGCTCAACAGCAAAAACCGCGGGTCAAAACCGGGCTTTAATGCAAATTCCGTGTAAACGGCGGGTCTTTTTTGTGTGCTTTCGACAACGAACGGCAGAAAAACGGGGGGTTGGTTTGGCTTTTCCGTCAATGGCTTGACTATGATGGGAGCGGTGTGTGTTGATACAACTCTCATGTGTGGATCAGGCAAGGAGGCAGAATCGATGTTCAAGGCTATTCTCAATTTCATCCGGAAGCTCTACGAACCAAAGCCCGGCCATTGCCCCAAGGCAATCGACTATGAGTGGACCAATCAGGAAGGCACCGACGTCCGGCGTCATGAGCCGAGCCGCACGGGGGGAGATCCGGTTGATACGCTTGAAGCCGCTGTGAAGGCCCCGAAGGATTCCGGCGAACCGCGCCTTGTGCCCGATAAGCGCCATATGCGCACGAAGCCCGCTGAAGCCGCCAAGGACGCTGAATCCGGAGAGGAAAAAAAGCCGGCCGTGAAAAAGTCGGCCGCCAAGAAACCCGTCGTGAAAAAGACGGCGGCTAAAAAGCCGGCAGCCAAAAAGCCCGCCGCCCGCAAGACGACCAAGACAGCCAAGACGGCCGAACCGGAAAAGGTAACGGCCGCGGCGCCGGAAGTGAAGGCGGAGGCTAAGCCTGCCGCCAAACCTGCTGCACGCAAACCCCGGACAGCTAAAACCAAGGCTGAAACAGCCGCAGCTGCCGCGAAAAAGCCCCGTGCAACCGCAAAAAAGACCGTGAAGGCGGAGGCTGAGAAACCGGCTGCTGCGCCCGCTGCGGAAACTGCAGCTGAAACGAAGGCGCCCGCGAAGAAAACGACAGCCAAAAAGCCCGCGGCCCGCAAGACAACGGTCAGGAAAGCGGCAACGGCCAAACCCGCCGCCGAAAAGTCCGTGAAAAAGACGGCGCCCGCCGAAAAGCCCGCTGAGACCGTTAAGAGCGCGCCTGCTGCAGAGGTGAAGGCCCCTGAAGCAGCGCCTCAGGCAAAGGCTTCTTAAGGATTGCTCCGGCGATGGCAGGACGTCCGAAGTGGGTGATTTATCCCGCCGGTGCCCAGGCCGCAAGCGCTGAGCGCCTTGCGGCCGCAGCCCTTAAGACCGCGGCTGCGGCCGAACTTGTGGCGGCAAGTTCCGTGAAGGAAATCGTCGCGCGGCTCAAAGACCGCTATCCCGAGATTGCTGCGGTGAAGCGCAAAACCGCCATGGTGCAGTTTCTGCGGCAAAACGAAGAGGCGCTTAAAGCCTTGGCTGAGGAAAGCTGAAGGCAACAAAAAATGCCGGGCTCCGACAAAAGAGTTCCGGCATTTTATTGTGCAGTGCGTTTAGCCGTGCGTGTTGTCCGTGTGGTGTACGCTCATCCCCAGAGCCCGCACCGAAATTGAGACCTCCAGGGCAAAGGTAAAGGCCGCGAGAACAATAAGCCCCACGGAGATTAAAAGCAGAATGCTTTTGACGATCTCAAGCGGCACGTTAAACATCGATTCCACGACGCTGGAAAGCACCAGAAGACCGGAAAACGTCGCCGAAAGCGTCACCAGAAGAATCGCCTTTTTCAGCAGCGTCGCGCGCCGGAAAATGAGTTCGATCTCTTCATCAAGCTCGGGGTTTTCGTAGCCTGCGAGATCCTTAGCCTGAAGCAGTTCTCTTACGCGGCCTGTGGTGTGCTCATAGCGCCCCGACATCGTCATCAGCAGAAACCCCGCGCCCGAAATGAGCGTAATGGGGGTAAGCGACGTGCTTAAAACGTAGGCAAAGTCAATGTATTCCATTTTTCTTTCCCCGTCAGTGATGCACGCTCATGCCGAGCGCTTTAAGCGAGATGTTGACTTCAAACGAAAAGAAAATCGTTGAAATCACGATAAGACCCACAGCGCCCAAAAGAAGAATGCCTTTGAGGGTTTCAAGGGGCGTGCCGAACATCGCTTCAACAACGCTTGCCAACACGAGAAGCCCCGAGCAGGCCGCTGAGAGCACCACAAGCAGAATCGCTTTTTTCAGAAGTGCCGCACGCATGAAGATGAGTTCAATGGCGTGATTGAGCTTCGGATCGTTGTTGCCGATCAAGTTGCGTGTGCGCAGCAGCTGCCGTACGCGCCCGGTGGTATGCGCGTACCGGGCCGACATGGTAAGAAGCAGAAGACCCACGCCCGAAATGAGCGTAATGGGTGTGAGCGCAGCACTTAAAACCTGCGCAAAATCAATATGGTTCATTTTTTATCAGTTTTCAGCGGATTTCAGAAAATCGATTTCCTTCGGGTGCACGATGCGGTGAAAGTCTTCGGTATTGATGATGATTGAGGTGTCGCGCGAGCCCGCGTTAAAGGCGAGTTTCTCATAGCGCGTAAAAAGCGTGGGGTCTGCGATGTTAAGAAGCTTCTCGTGAAAGGAGACGGGCGGGACGGCTCCGAAGATGCAGCCCGTGAGGTCCATGACTTCCGAGGCGCTGCACAGTCCGCAGCGCGTGCCGCCGAAAGCGTGCGCAATCTTTACGAGATCGGCCTGGCAGTCCGCGGGGAGCACCGCAAGGACGTACTGCTTGACGCCGTTACCCTTCACCATGCACACGAGGGCCTTGGCGCCCTGACCGAGCTCGGTGCCGCGAAGTTCAGCCACCGACGCACTTGAGCGTTCACCTGCGGGGTGGTGCATGACGCGGTAGCGGGCTTTGCCTTCATCAAAAAGTGTGCAGAGTTTTTCAAGAACCTGTTCAACCATGGCGTTTTCCGGATCCGCTTTACGCGGAAAAGAAAACCGGCGGATAGTTTCTTCGCCGGTCTTGATATATTTATTCTCGTCCGCATATGGGAGGTGTGAACCCGTATGGCGGGCTAGGAGCGTATTTTAGTCCCTGGAGGCATTGAATCGTGACAGAAAAAACATTGGCCGGACGCTTTCTGGTGGCCACCCCCTCCATGAAGGATCCGTTCTTTTCCAAAACCGTGATTCTGCTTGTGGGGCATAACGCTGGGACCGGGGCTTTGGGCTTGGTGCTTAACCGTGAGTCGTCGGTGACGATGGAGGAAGCCTGCCGGCAGCTTGGGTTTGAATGCACGGCTGATCCCTCGGCCCGCCTGGGCTGGGGCGGGCCGGTTTGCCAATACCCGGGGCTTTATCGTGCATGCGCCGGCCGCTGACGGGGAGCCCCTGATTTTCACGGACGGGGAACTTGCGCTCGGGGCTTCGGCCAATCTGTTAAAGGCCATTGCCGAAGGTAAGGGCCCCGCAAAGTCCTACATCGTTTTGGGTTGCGCCGGTTGGGAACCCGGGCAGCTCGAAGGGGAGATCGAAAGCGGCGCCTGGCTGATTGCGCCCGCGGACAACCGGATTGTCTTTGATATGCCTGTTGAGGAGCGCTATGAGGCGGCCCTCGCGGCCGTCGGAGACGAGCCGCCTGAGCCTACCGACATCCCCTCGGTTTTCCGGATGCCGGGCCCGGGGCACGCGTAAAATGCGCCCGACGTACTAAAAACAACAGCAGGGATGACGGGCATGGTGCCGCAGGGAACCGTTTTGGGCTTTGATTTCGGTGTTAAGCGCATCGGCGTGGCGCTCGGAAACACACTCACGGCCTCAGCGCACGCTCACTGCGTGATCGACGGCACCACAAAACGCCGGTGGGACGCCATTGAAAAGCTCATCGGTGAGTGGCAGCCGCTGGTTTTGGTCTGCGGTATTCCGCGGCACCCCGACGGCGCGGCGCACGAAGTGACCGTGCGGGCTTCGCGCTTTGCCAGGCAGCTCGCAGGGCGCTTTCATCTGCCCGTTTTCACGGTGGATGAGCGCTACTCGTCGGTTGAAGCCGAACGGGACAATCCCGGGGCCGAGGTGATTGACGATGCCGCGGCCGCCGTTATCCTGCAGCAATGGTTTGATGAAGGGTGCCCCGAGCGGCATCCGGAGGTTTAAAGCAATGCGTATCGGTGCCTGTGCCCGTTTTCTCTCGGTGTTTGTCTACACCGTCTGCTGCCTTTTTCTGATTGCGTTTGTTTTTCCGCGGTCAACGGATGAGAAAAAGGGGCGCATTATCCGGCGCTGGGCCGGAAAACTTCCCCGCTGGCTCGGCATCCGCGTTGAAGTGGAGGGCAGAATTGCCGAAGAAGCAGTGCACGACTGCGGCATTACACCCGGGGCGATGGGGCGGCTGGTCGTCTCCAACCACGTGTCGTTTCTGGATATCTTTTCCCTGGACAGCGTTGTGCCCTCGGCTTTTGTTGCCAAGGCTGAAATTGCCAAGTGGCCGGTCTTCGGCGGTATCGCCAAGGCCGTGAACACAATCTTTATTGAGCGCGGCAACCGCAAGGCTTTGCTCGGAATCGGCTCCAACATGCAAAAGGCCCTGGAAGAAGGCAAAACCCTTCTGATGTTTCCGGAAGGCACAACCTCTGACGGTACGGGCCTTTTAAAGCTTCATGCCAATTTGTTTGATGCGGCCGCCAAAACCGGTGCCGAAGTGATTCCGGTGGTGCTGCGCTACAAAAGCCGCGGCGAAATTACAACAGCGCCCGCCTACGTCGGTAAGGTCGGACTTTTTGAGTGCCTCTGGAAGGTTGTGAATACGCCGGATCTGACAATTCTGATCAAAATCGGCGAACCCATCCGGCCGATGGCCGGTGAAGACCGTCACAGCCTGTGCCGCCGCGCCAGTGCCGTGATGAGCGCGGCGATCGGCGTGGCCGATCCCCTCGCGGTAAAAGCTGAAGCTGTGCTGCAGCCTGAGGCCGTAAAGGCGCCATTGAAGGAGCCGGCACTCTGACGGAGTCGGGTGCAAAAACGGGCGGCCTCTTAAGGCGGACTCAAAAATTGTTGCAGTTTCAGCGGGCTTTGCGGTATGCAGCCGTAAGCCTGACGTGCCATAATCGAATGAACCATGCTGAACATCTGTTCAGCTTTTTATTCTCACAGACGCATTAATACGATGTCCCTGACGGATCCTTATCTTCAGATCGACGATGTGACCTTCGGTTACTCAAGCCGCGTTATTTTGGATGACGTGAGCCTGAGTTTCGGCCGCGGGCAGGTCGTGGCGATCATGGGCGGCTCGGGCATGGGTAAGACGACGCTCTTAAAGCTCATCGGCGGACTGTTAAAGCCGCAGAAAGGCCGCATTATTCTAGACGGTGAGATGCTTGACGCCGCGGATCAGAAAGAGCTTTATCGGCTCAGGCGCAAGATGGGGATGCTTTTTCAGTTCGGTGCGCTTTTTACCGATCTCTCCGTTTTTGACAATGTCGCCTTCCCTTTGAGGGAGCAGACGGATCTGGATGAAGAAACCATCCGGGATCTGGTGCTCATGAAGCTTGATGCCGTAGGGTTAAGAGGCGCCGCCGCTCTGATGCCTTCGGCAATCTCGGGCGGCATGGCGCGGCGCGTGGCGCTCGCGCGCGCGATTGCCCTGGACCCGGCCCTCATCATGTATGACGAACCCTTTGCGGGGCTTGATCCCATTTCGATGGGCATTACCGCGCAGTTGATCCGCAGGCTTACCGATGCCTTAAACGCCTCAAGCCTTATCGTGACGCACGACGTTGCGGAAACCTTTGCGATTGCCGACTACGTTTATATGATTAACGCGGGCCGCATTGCTGCGGAAGGCACGCCCGAGGTGCTTTCGGCTTCCAAGGATCCCTATGTGCGGCAGTTTCTGGACGGAGCCCCGGACGGTCCCGTGCGTTTTCATTATCCGGCAGCCGACCGTGCGGCGGATTTTTCAGTGAGGCCCTTATGAGTCAGTGGCTTTATCAGGTGATTGCCGCGCTCGGGCACTACGTCATCAGTCAGGTCAGAGGCATCGGCAAGCTCGCGCTTTTTTCCTGGCAGGTTTTCCTGCGTCTGGGTGCAGGGTTTTCGCGCTTCGGGCTGGTTGTCCAGCAGATTCACTTTATCGGGAACTATTCCCTGGTGATCATTTCGGTTTCGGGGCTTTTTGTGGGCTTTGTGCTGGGGCTGCAGGGCTACTACATTTTGGTGCGCTACGGCAGCGAACAGGCGCTGGGCGTTCTGGTTGCCGTGTCACTGCTGCGTGAACTCGGCCCGGTGGTGACGGCACTTTTGTTTGCGGGCCGCGCCGGCACCTCGCTTACCGCTGAAATCGGTTTGATGCGCGCGGGCGAACAGCTTGCCGCCATGGAAATGATGGGGGTGGATCCCCTGCGGCGCATCATTGTGCCGCGCTTTTTGGGAGCCGTCATTTCAATGCCGGTTCTGGCAATTATTTTCTCCGCCATCGGCATCATCGGTTCGTGGTTTGTGGGCGTGCAGTTAATCGGCACGGATAACGGCGCCTTCTGGTCGCAGATGCAAAACGGCGTGGACCTTTACATTGACGTTGTAAACAGCGTCATCAAGTCCTTTGTGTTCGGCGTGATTGTAGGGCTGGTGGCTCTTTTTCAGGGTTACAGCTCGCGCCCGACCCCTGACGGCGTTTCGCGCGCCACGACCCGTACGGTTGTGATCAGTTCGCTTTTGGTGCTGGGCGTTGACTTCATGATGACCGCCCTCATGTTTTCCGGAATTTAACTTTTTTGAGTTGACAGACAGACTATGGAACGCAGAAGCATGGAATTTATGGTCGGCCTTTTCGTTCTGGCCGGCTTTGTCGCTTTGCTTTTTGTCTCACTGCAGGCGGCTAACCTCGGAAACTTCTCCTTCAGTGCCAAAACCTACGAAGTGACGGCAAACTTCGACAACATCGGCGGACTCAAAGCCCGTGCGCCGGTCAAAAGCGCCGGCGTTGTTGTGGGGCGCGTGAGGGACATCACCTTTGACCAGTCGACTTTTCAGGCCACAGTGAAGATGGACCTTGACAGCGGCTACAAGTTCCCGGCCGACACCTCCGCAAAGATTCTCACCTCGGGCCTGCTGGGCGAGCAGTACATCGGGCTGCAGGCCGGGGGCGACGACGGTGATCTCAAAGAGGGCAGCAAAATCGAACAGACACAGTCGGCGCTCGTATTGGAAAACCTGATCAGTCAGTTCCTTTTCCAGATGGCTGAAAAGGGCGGCGACGACAAAAAATAAAACGCGCGCAGGAATAAGAAGATGCGTTTCAATAAATTGTCTTTGGCGGCGGGCTTTGCCTCGGCACTCGTGCTTGCGGGCTGCGCTTCGGTGCCGCCCGATGCCGGTACCAATCCCGAAGACCCTTGGGAGAAAATGAACCGCCAGACCTTCATGATGAATACGGTTCTGGACGAATTCGTGATGCGTCCGATCGCCAAGGGCTACGTCAACGTGGTGCCTGAGCCCGTGCGCACCGGTGTCACCAACGTTTTTGTTAACCTCGGCGAACCCTCCAACGTTGTCAATAACGCGCTGCAGGGTAAGGGCGAGGATACGCTTGCCTCGGTGTTTCGCTTCCTGATCAACACCACCTTCGGTCTGGGCGGTATTTTTGATGTGGCGGGAACGGTGGGCAATCAGCCCGAGCGCCGTGAGGACTTCGGTCAGACGCTGCAGGTCTGGGGTGTCCCCAGGGGACCGTACTTCGTGATTCCTTTCCTAGGGCCCTCGACCGTGACGGATGCCGCAGGTGACGTTGTCGACTGTTTCGGCGAACCCATGACCTATGTTGAAAACGACTTGGTGAGCTGGGGTTCCTGGGGCGTGTACGCGGTGGATCTGAGAGCGCGGATGCTCCCTGCTACGGACCTTCTGCGTGATTCGATTGATCCTTATGTGATGGCGCGGGAAGCGTATTTCTCTACGCGCAGAAACGCCGTTTACGACGGCAATCCCCCGCTGGAACTTACGCCCGATGAATTTGAAGATGAGGACGAGGAGGCTGAGGCACAGACTGCTTCAGAGGCAGCGTCCGCGGAGAAAGCCAAATGATTACAAGACGCACGCTTGCGGC
>ENA-OROZ01001583-OROZ01001583.1-human-gut-metagenome-genome-assembly--contig:-NODE-1583-length-20314-cov-5.113875_pt1 | contig 20314 bp, 9 predicted proteins | sample MGYA00242138_ERZ509066 | MGnify/ENA primary metagenome ERZ509066 (study PRJEB26280, sample SAMEA2338691) | human gut metagenome | biome: human gut; feature: human-associated habitat; material: faeces... | reverse complement strand
GTCCGAGGCTTGGAGGAGAAAGGTTTCCTCGCCCATAAGAATTTCGGGAATAGCTATCAATATTATGCGGTCTTAACAGAAAAGGAGTATAGCAACGGTACGTTGAAAAATGTGATCGCTAAGTATTTCAATAATTCTTATCTGGGGGTTGTCTCTACGCTGATCAAGGAAGAGGATATCTCTGTGGATGATCTGCGAAAACTAATAGATGATGTAGAACAAGGGAATCGTAAATAAGAACGAATATGGGAATCTTCTTTGTATATATCCTTAAATCATCCGTGTGCTTGACGATATTTTATCTGTTTTATAAGCTATTGTTGAGCCGTGATACCTTCCATCGTTTCAACCGGATCGCTTTATTAAGCTTGATCATGCTTTCGGTTATCATCCCATTTTGTGAGATTACTTTGGAGGAAGCGACGGCCATTCAGCGTCCGGTCATGGATTTGGAGAATTTGCTAGCGGCGGTTTCCATGAGAACGTCGGCAGAATCCGCTAGCCAACCTGTATGGTTACGAGTTATGGTGATAGCCTATATAATCGGAGGGATATTAACGCTTTGTCAATTCGCATATTCATTTTATGCCTTGTTTCGGTTGATGAGACAAGGTACACCGAAGCTGGTGGACGGAATCCATCTGATTCTTACGGACCAACCAGTCGTCCCGTTCAGTTGGATGCGAACGATCGTAATAAGCCGGAAGGATTTTGAGGAAAGTGGGATAGAGATCATGACGCATGAGATGGCGCATATAAAAGCCCGTCATTCCATTGATCTGCTGATCTCCGAGATTTGTATCCTGTTCCATTGGTTCAACCCATCTGTCTGGTTGTTGAGACAGGAATTGCAAAATATCCATGAATACGAGGCCGACGAGAGCGTATTAAATCAAGGCGTCGACGCAAAAAGATATCAATTATTATTAATCAAAAAAGCTGTTGGTGCACAGCGCTTCACTTCTATGGCCAACAGCTTTAATCACAGTACACTTAAAAAACGTATCACTATGATGTTAAAAGAAAAATCCAATCCATGGGCACGCTTAAAGTATCTGTATGTACTCCCGTTAGCAGCCATTACAGTAACAGCCTTTGCCCGTCCCGAGATCTCTGAAAAAGCTGCAGAGATTTCAGCCGTCAAAGTTAATGATTTGACAGCAATTGTAGAAACGAAAGTGGCAGAAAATATTCCTTCTGCTGAGAGTACCGTAGTAAATCCAACAGTTATTCCAGCACCTCTTACCGTAAAGGATACCGTGAAAACAAAACAAAAAGAGGCCGTTATCGTTACTATCTCTTCCAAAGAAGACGCTCTGTCAGATATGGAGGAAATGCCAGAGTTTCCTGGTGGTACAGAAGCCCTTAAGGAATATCTGGATAAGAATATGAAATATCCGGCCGAAGCCAAAGAGAAAGGCATACAAGGGCGTGTTATCGTACAATTTGTAGTAGATGAAAAAGGAAAAGTGACTTCTCCTAAAATCGTACGTAGCGTAGATCCTTCCTTAGATGCAGAAGCCCTCCGGTTAATAGAGAATATGCCGCAATGGACCCCCGGCAAGAAAACAGACGAGAAAGGAAAAAGCAAAGCAGTAGCTACCCAGTACACCCTCCCTATAGCATTTCGTATGGAAAAGAGTACTTCATTTTCGATTAAAGAAAGTTTTCCAATTGAAAAAACAGACTATCCGCTCATTATCGTAGATGGCAAAGAAATTAGTAATAATATGATGAATGCGATAAATCCGGACTGGATAGAATCTATTTCTGTACTGAAAGATGCTTCGGCAACTGCTATTTATGGTGCACGCGGAGCGAATGGTGTTATTCTGATAACCTTGAAAACCAAAGAAGAATATGCGGCCCAAAAAGAGAAACCAACGAAAACTCTGGGTGAAAGATTAGACGCCCTCTATCAAGAAAATAATGTGAAAGCTAAAGACGTTTCCTATTTTCTGAATGACAAACCTGTTTCTGCTACAGAAATCCAGGCACTGCGCCCAGAAAAAGGTAACACGTATGGAATAAAAGTTATGAATGTATCCGGAAAAACGGAAGTAAGAATAATAACCCGATCAAATGATACAGGAATACGCATCCGTGGGGTTCGTGGAGAAGTTCAAAGCGTAAATATGCCATCGGACGGAAAGATCAGAATAGCAGGTAAAGTACAAGACACAAGCGGTAGCCCTGTAGTAGGTGCCAGTGTACTTATTGAAGGAACCACCACCGGTACTGTGGCAGACCGTGATGGAACTTTCGTATTGGATGCCCCTAAAAATTCAACTCTTTCTATCAGCTATATTGATATGAAAACGGCTAAAGTAAAAGTAGAAAACACAACTCCACTTATTGTTACTCTAAAGGCTGATTAATAAACAAATACTCTCTCTCTTAATTGTTTCAACAAGGAGTGCCGGACATAGGGTCCGTCATTCCTTGTTTCATTTTACAAATGAAACTGTTTGATGTCAATGGCCCTTAATCTATTTTTAACCTCTTCAGACTCAGAAAGAGATTAATTAATTTTAGCCGGCAAGTCATCGAATGCTTCCGGAATTTCTATCTTTGTCCAAATTTCAATAAGATATGAAAGAGAATAAATACGATGACGAGAAATTCTTCAACCAATATAGCCAGATGCCACGTTCGGTAAATGGCTTGAAAGGTGCAGGAGAATGGCACATACTAAAAACAATGTTACCGGACTTCAAAGGAAAACGTGTATTGGATCTGGGCTGCGGTTTCGGCTGGCACTGCCAGTATGCCATCGAACAGGGTGCTACATTTGCTTTGGGTATCGATATTTCTCAAAACATGATAGAGGGTGCCAAAGAAAGAAATGCTTCTCCCGCTATAGAATACCAATGTATGGCTATTGAGGATTATGACTTCCCTTCCGAATCTTATGATGTTGTTATCAGTTCATTGACATTCCACTATCTGGAATCATTTGGCGATATATGCAAGAAGGTATATAAATGCCTTAGACAGGGAGGTACATTTGTCTTTTCTGTGGAACACCCAGTCTTCACAGCTTACGGTACTCAAGACTGGTATTACGATAAAGACGGAAAACCTATACACTGGCCCGTAGATAACTATTTCACAGAAGGAAAACGTAAAGCTGTCTTTCTTGGAGAAGAAGTCACTAAATTCCATAAAACACTAACGACCTATGTAAACGGGTTACTCCAGGCTGGATTTCATATAACCGGACTAATAGAACCGGAACCGGACAGAGAGTTGTTCGGAGTCATTCCCGGTATGGAAGAAGAATTACGCAGACCAATGATGTTACTGGTTTCGGCTACAAAGTAAATAATAATAAGGGCTGTGTTAAAGATAAAATTAGTTATCATAAAAACACAGATTAATGCCAATCTACGCAAATATAAAATCGTATCTGCACCCATTAGCGTTAATCTGTGTTTCTAAAGCTACATATTAGAACTTTATCAGGCTTCTGACACAACCTCTGATTTAGTACAATTATTTCACCCGTCTATTCAGTTGATTGTTCGCCTTAGCGGGTTTTGACTTTCCAATTCGTTTCCCGGTAGGCTTTGCTTTTTCGCTACTTTTAGAGCGGGAAGCACCTGAACGGGTATTATTATTTTTTATCGTCATAATTAGGTTCCTTCATAATATTCACCCAGAAAGTAACGGGCAATAAAATCCCAGTTCTTTCCTAATATTTCTTTTCCATTCTCAAAAGGCAACCGGACATCAGGGAACAAATTCCGTTCCACACCATATTTCAACAAATCAAACGGACAATACCCCTTATCCGTAAACAACTTGTAACCCTCTTTCATAGCCATTTCCTTATCATATGCCACTTCATTACGCTTATCACAAAAGAACCATGCCACACCAGGTGCTACGAGAATTCCTTTGGGGTTGGCAAAAACAACCGTATTACCAAACTCCGCATCCAGCTTATCCGGTATATCTGTCCGACTCCAGTGCAAATGTTCCACAAAAAAAGCCTCCATCTGTTCATAATGCGGGAAATACATAAGTTGCTCTCCTCCTGTAGCAGCCAAAAATAATCTCACGCTTTCCGGTAAGACCGTATCCGTCTGTATAGAAGGTATTTCTGTTCTTTCCTTCAACAATTGCTCAGAAGGCAATACCCAATCATCGGAAGGAATTTCACAAATTGGCGCTTGTTCAAAAACAACATCCATTGCCTCATATACATTATTTGCCAATTCTAATATCTTTTCATCAAAAGGATTGGCAATGACTGCTTCATCATCATCATTTGAATTAAGTTTCCACAGTACAAAGGCAATATCCACTTCATTTATCTCATCAGAGACATAATCTGCCGGAATTTCATAAAAAGGGAGATTACGACCATATAACTTATAACATAAATCACTAAAACGTCTCCAGCCACCATCATTTGCAATACTGTCTTCCAGATATATAGTAAGCAAGACAGCAACATTTTGTATATCTTCCGGTGTTTTATCTGTATACAACCGGGAAGAGGCGATCAGTGAAAAAAGTTCATCAGCAAATCGCAGATACCATCCGTCAGTAGAAGTAACCCTTGTACGGGAATGACTCCGTAGCCATAAGGCCATTGGTATCTTTTTATTTTTTATCATAACTATACGTTTATTTTTTACGTAGACAAAGGTAATGATTTTCAAAACATACTATCGCGTGAGTGAGAACTTCAGACGCATACCGAAATCAGCACTGGTCACCGGATAGGAGGAAGCAGACACAAGCGGGGTGTTCTTCTGACGGTCATAATAGAGACTCACACTAAGTAAGCGGCTGAGCGTATAATCCGCAGAGAAAGATATCTTGAGTGCTTTGTTACCACTGGTAGCCTGCGTAGTGACTTGCTGAATATCCCGGCAAAGTGCAAACTGATTGCGGAAGGATACATCCGCACGCAAAGCAAGGTCATTACTTATTTTATTCTTAGAGTTCTTCGTATTACGCCCGGGGAAGAGTTCCAGTCCCATAATCTTATACCCCATACCTACCACAAAATCCTTAGTTCCACTCTCTACTACCTGATTGGCTGCAAGGCTAAGATTCAGAATACGCGTAGTCTTGTACTCCACTTTGGTAGTGATACCATTTTTAAAAGTCACATCCACTCCAAATAAAGGAGAGAATTGCTCATTGATAGAAACAGCCGAAACGTCGTATATAGATGAAGGCACAGGGATACCTGTCTGTACATCGTCTACAAATCCCAGATCTCCCATATAGCTATGGAAACTCTGGAAAGTACTATAACTACCCACACTATAAGTACTACGATAACCATGGGTCAGGGCCACACTCTTAAAGTACTTCTTGAAAAACTCAAGTTTACTCAGTCCGCTATAAGTTACACGCCAGTTAGGCATCATCGAGAGTATTCCCGGGAAAATATCCAGCGAGCTTTTACCCGCATCCCTACCCGTATAAGCCGCCAGAAAGGCAGGTATCATCACACTCGAATTGTATTTACTAATACTATTAAAAGTCTGCGGATAATGCTCCATTCCCGGAAGGGAAACGCCTTGATACAATTGTTCTACTCTCTTTTGAATCACATCCAGATTTCCTAAGAAACGATTGAAAGAAGACGAGGAATATCCATTGGATGGATTATGTCGTTCAAAAGAGCTACCAATCGTTATAACAGTCATATTAAAGTTACCACTTCGTACCTCGGGCATTCCATCGTACATAAATTGTATGGAGCGGGAGTCATTGCGTGTGCGCCCTGCATTAAGGTCTATCTTCAAATCACGCAAAGGCTCCAGGGTCATGCGTATCTGTAGATCTTCCTGAGCATTAGTAGTGGCAGGCTCTATATTAGAATTATTTTGAATAAGCCAGTTATTCCGGATTGCCTTATCAATATAATCTCCACCTGTCATACCAAAAGCAAAATCAAGACCGGGAGCGAAACCGGAACTCCCTCTCGTTTGTCCAAGCATATCCCCTATTTCAGGCTGGAAACCCGGCAAAGTCATAGCATATGTATTCTTATATGTAATACTTACATTACGCACCATCATAGCGACGCGTGCTGCCGATTGCGCTATTTTATACCAGGGATTATCCTCCGGCTTCGGCCCTTGGATAGCCGTCAGTTTCACCCGGACACTATCTCTGGTTTCAATACGGATCGTATTAGCATCTATCACCTTATAGCGAATAGGATAGCGATCACCATCAACCGTCAGTGCTGAAACCTTAGGCTTTTTCGAACCTAAACTGTGACGAACGGTTATAGTAGTATCTTTCTTCAACTGTATCTCTTTTTCATACCGTTTAGGTTTTGCTTTCTGCCGATTATTAGGACGACGCGTCGAAGAGGTAGTAGCAAAACGGCGATTTGTCTCTTTAAGAAAAGGCACCTTATTATATAAAGTCTCCAAATTGAGACGCCCATTCACATCAAAAGTCCGTTGGTTTGCAATTGTATTACCCATTTCTTTTCCATCAGATAAAGAGACACCACGATCCCAACTATAAGAAGAATTAAAACGCGTATCTGCTGTCATCCAGTCTGTAACAGGGAACTTATCAAACGGCAATTTATACGTAGCATTAAATGTCTGTTGATAATCAATCGGACGTCCGAAACTAAGCAGACTACGCCGTATTGTATCTTTCTTTGCTTCATATTCATCCGGATCAAGCGTTCTGTTCACCACTCCGTAGGGTTCTTCTATTTCAGCATGAGTAGCTGATGTAAAGTTCATACGAAGATTTTTAGTCAGATCCCAACGCAAAGAGAAGTCACGATTCCAAAGAAAATCCTTTGCCACACTAACTGGTATTTCTGCCGGATCACTCAGGTTCTCCATATCACGCAACTGAAGTTCATAGTAATGCCGGTTCATGTCCGTATTGAAAGAGATATTCTGCGGCAGATAGCTTAAATTGAGTTCTTTAACGAACTTCATCCATTTTGATTTACTCTTCAATCCTTTGAACGGTTCCCAGGCTTTATATACAGGAGCATAATTGTAAGAGAGTGCCCCCCGCCAGTCCGTTTCATTCTCATAGACAGTGGTACTACCCTGATTATGTCTGTTCGTGCGACTATAGCTCATTGTGAAGTTCCCCGGATCATAAGGCATCGGATTCTTACTGGTAACTCCCACACGCATATTACTCAAACTAAAATTCTTATAGGTCGTTATCGTATTAGCGATATTACGTAATGAATCTCGTTCGGCATTTGTAGACAAAGCATCCAGCGCATCTTTCAACAGCATATCCTGATCCAACGGATTATATTTAGGAGAAGTCTTTTCACGGGAATATGAAAAATAGACCGGTGCGCTAAGTTTCACAGCCTTCGGGAAAAAACGTCCCAACTCAAACGTAGTAGTAAACTGGTATTGATAATAATCATCCAGGCGACGTTCGCTTACACTCTGTTCCAGTCCACCAAAACCGGCAGTCTCTACATGTCCCGCCATACTGATACTTCCAAGATCCGACAACTGCACATTCATATTTCCCTGTGCTGCCCAGCCACCCTCTTCGTCAAAATCGGACAGACGCAATTCGTTTACCCAGATTTCTGCAGACTTCTTGGCACGTGAATTATTGCGCACACCAATCATCATCGTCTTCACCTCTGCAAGTGACGGATTACCTATGATACTTACCTTATTGGCTGGTTTGTCAGGGTCATATTCAGAATAAAGCTTTCCATAACTTACCCCTGAAAGCGAATTATTCTTTGTTTGGTTGCGCTTCTTCTTTATGTCAGTAAACACAGAAAGTGCAATATCCAGCATATTATCTTTAGGCCATACTATCAGTTTATCAACATCTGAGTCTCCATTATAATTGCCTGCCGGAGTTAGCTTCAACGGGATTTCGTACTCATAAAAGTTAGAACTATAATCGGAACCCAGACGAATGAAAACAGATAATTCTCCGTCTTTAGGGTCAGTCACATCGCCTGTTAAAGCCCCGGCATGAGTGAACATCTTCAACCGGCGGTACTGGCGCATATCCATCGTAGAATTTTTGTAAACAGCACGTGCATCACCCGGCGCAAGGTTTTCAACTTTCAAGCTCATAGCCTGTTCATTTTGCTGACGCAACTGTGGTTGTCCCGGATCAATAACACGACTAATACCCGGAGGCATCACATAGTTAATAGGTGTCTTATCCCCATTCTCTTCAATATTAACGGTTGAAACATCCAAGGTACCTGTCACTGTAGGTGCAGGATTCTGAAGGTTGTACAACGGATCTGTATACGTACGCCAATCACCACGTACCAGTTCGAGAGTGGCAAAACGCAAAATCACAGGTTTAGAAAACCCGGTAAGGAACATACGCATAAACCGTATCGACTTGAAATCTCTGATACTTCCAACAGGTGTACCACTGCGTACTGGCACTTTAAACTGATACCAGGTCACCTCTTCCGTTTGGCCGTTACGCAATTTCACTTTAGTGACACGCTTATCGGTAATATTGTTCGTACCCACTTTCAATTCAGATGGAGTCAGATGAATACGATACTGGAAATATTTTTCTGTTTCCGAAAGTGTATTATCCTGATTAATATCTTCTATATCAGGAGAAGTCTTAGCAGCCGTCGGATACCCCTCAGGAGAATCTTCATTAGCGGCCGAGTTCCCTTCGGTATTATTGATATATTTGTAACGTTCGAGAATACTCTTTTCCTCTGCATCGTAATCGGAACCCCGGAAATAATGATATTTATCACCTGCAGGCGACTCGTAGAACTTTTCAAAAACAGAAGCATTCAATTTTGGCCGGATTTCTTCCAAATACTTAACATAAGTAGGATAAGCACGTTCATCTTCTACCGAAAGTCCATTCAATCCGACATCCTGCTTTTTGCGTGCTCCTGCCGTATTATCAAAAGCATATACAAGGCTACGATCTTTAGGAACACGCCCCCAGTTTGTATAGTCTACTTTTGATTCATCACCATCAATAGGCAAACCGTTTTCAAAAAACTTCTTACCATCTTTCAGGATATCCTCAGATACATCTCCTAAATTAAGATACAGATATCCGCCCTCTGTTGTACTCCGAGCATTTTTTCTACGTGTATTATCCGCTCCCGGTTCATCTCCATCTGCATAAATAAAAGGATCGAGCAACCAAAATTCAACATATTCAATATTGGCCTTCTCAAAATCGGTTGTTTCAATCTTACGCATCATACCTCCCCACCGCTTTTCCGGTTCCAGCAAGTTACCATTTTCGTCAAGGTCTCTATCCAGATTGTAAGGACCACGTTCCTGAGGGTAGTAAGCCACATTCAATATAGACATAGTAGATGCTTCCATATTATTCAGCTCCTTTTTGGGATACAACTCAGATTCGTACACCTCACGAACATAATGATTCGAGAGTTGATCGAGGTCATTCTTTATGTGTGTCGGAGTAAGTGAAGAGTTACGGCGCGTAAATAATCCATCGATATGATACCATGCCAATAAAGCACGATTCTTTCCATAGGGAATACTATCAGACAATCTCGATTCGGGAAACAATTCGAGATTATCAGGTCCCGTTGCCTTAAAGGGTGTAGAAGAGAGTTGCCAATACAAAGGCTGATGCAGATCGATACCACTTTGTGCACTCTCAAAATCATCTATATAAGAAGAGTTGTCCTGCAATCCTCCCCCATGTCCCGGAAGAAGCTGAGCAAATTCCAATCCGAGATTAATATTGGAAGGAGCAGTAGCCTCCACAAACGGCAACTTATCTACCATATTAGTTAACCATTGGCTCTCACGTTTCCAGGAGGCATTCAACCCCCACAAGGTGTTCGATATAGGTTCGTCTCCCATAGCCACTTTGGTAGTCAGCGGCTTCTCTTTCAGATACATCACAGTACCTCCGAACTGGAAATCAGGCGAAAAATCATACGTAAAGTTCAATCCCAACATTGTCTTACGCTGCATATTATAAGACGTATTGCTTTCGAGATTTACACTGATAGGAGTTCCGGCATCAATAATGCTCTGATTGAGGATCGTAACTACTCCCATTGTATAATCGACCGAATAGTCGGAATTTTCAGTCAGTGTCCGTCCACCGGCCGTAACACGTACTGATCCCCGTGGCACATTCATCGAACCAAGACGTATTTCATTGGCAGACGAAGCACGATATTCACCTTGTAAACGGAATTTATTCTTCTCAGCCAACTGACGCGCTACGGTAAGAGTAGAGTCATATAATTCCTTGAAAACATATTTCTTAGCAATGTTCGGGTTATCAAATTTTGTCTCCAGATACGATCCAAAAGGCTCTACTACCGGAAAAAAGATACGGCCATTCTGTGCATTGACCGTATATCCCTCCACAAAATCGAAAAAGCCGTCACCTCCTAGCTGATTCTTACTATTCAAGCGATCCAGATTCATTACTTTAAGTAAAGGTATCTTATTGATCTTACCCTCCGGAATATAACGTAAATAAACTCCGGTGGTGTCACTCAGATAAGTAATATTTAATGTAAATTTTTCTTTCTGTACCTGATAGGCATTCAGTGAGTAAACGTTCTTCATCATCAGGTCCCAGCAAGCAGCATCCGGAGAGTTGGAAGTATTTTTTAGCAGTTTCACGAAAAGACAGTCGGACGTCTCCTTGATATCGGATGAAAACTCACCGACCTGATAGGTCTTTCCATTAATGGTATAATCAAAAGCTACAGCAAGTACTTCATCTGATTGTAAAGTCTGTTTTAAAGAGATGTAACCTAAAGTAGTATTCACTGTATACTCCGAGGAATTCAACAACCGGGCCGTCTCTATCTTTTCATAATTCATGCCGCTTTCCATCCCAGGAATGGATCCTATCACAGAATTTACTGCACTTATATTACGTGCAGCACTATAGGTGCTTGTCATCTGCTGATAAAGATTATTATCACCATTAGCAGGTGGAAGGGTGTCCTTAGAGATTGCGATCCACGGAGCTCCCTTACTAATATAGGCTTGAGACTCTCCTAAATCCGTAAAAGCTACAATATTACGCGGGTTCTCATAATTACCTCGCTTATTCGTTACCCAAACCTCAACCCGGTTAATTTTCACTCCGGAAAGAATATTAGGTAATTGTGCCATATTACGGTCATACGTATCGCGAAAATAGTGTGCCAGAAAGAAGTGCCGGTTCTCATCATATTCATCTGCTGAGAAATCAAAAGGAATGGTCTGTGCCCCTCCTTTACTATTAACGGTTTTTGATTCACTCTCCTGCTGGCTGATCACTGTTTGCAACTTTAACTTTCCAAACTGTAAATCGGCACGCACACCAAACAAAGAAGTAGCACCGCGTATCAACGAGTTGCCGGTAGTCATACTCACGTTCCCCGCTTCAAGCAGTTTTATTATCTCATCCTCTTTGCCCTCATATTTCAGTTTCAGTTTTTTACTGTCGAAGTCAAAAGTAGCGTCCGTATTATAATTCATGTCAAGGTTTACCTTATCCCCGACCTTACCATTGACATTAATATTAATTTTCTCATCAAAATCAAATCCCCAGGTTTTACGCATACTTTCAGGCAAAGTAGGGTTCTGAACATTGTTGTACTTTACTCCCAAACTGAGTTCTGCACTTCCCTGAGTACGAATCTGAACACCACCCGGACCAAATATTTTTTCAGCCGGACCAAGATTAAATTTCATATTCGTAAAGTCAAACTCCTCTTTTCCCTTAGAAAATACGGAGTCATTACGCTGACGGTAGTAATTCTGCATGGAGCGTTTCATACTCCAATCTAAGTACTCAGCGGGAGTCATTATGATAGGAACGTCCATTTCCTGCCCGCCGATAATAGTACGGATCAAATAGCGATTGGTCAATGCATCATACTCTACCTTTTCCTCAACAATGGGCATAGGTTGCAGTATCTGCGCTGCAACAGGCAAACTTCCTAAAAATAAGAATAATATGACAATGGAGTAATGTGCCAATATGCCAATATGCCAATGTGCCAATGTGCCAACGAACCTGCGATATAACAGCACAGCACATTGGCACATCGATACATTAGCATATTGGCACATCATTCTCATAATCTCTTCAAGGCCAGTTTTATCACTTGTTCTACAGCAGCATCAGGTTCTTCCTTCAAAATGGCAAGTACTACCTTTTGTGAGGGAGCCGCAGCAAACCCAAGCATCGTCAATGCAGCAACAGCTTCTTCCTGTATTTCCGTATTCATGGCAGACAGCAAAATACTCTGCCCTCCCCCTGCTACTGGCGCAGCAGTCTTTATTTTATCTTTTAAATCTACAATCACACGCTGTGCAGTTTTCAATCCGATCCCCTTTACAGTCTTCAACAAATTAGCATTTTCCGTACTGATAACGTTAACTAACTCCGACGGCGAAAGTGCCGAAAGAATCATTCGTGCCGTATTGCCACCAATACCCGATACAGAGATCAACAACAAAAAGAGTTCACGTTCCTGTTTATCAGCAAAGCCATACAGCACATACGCATCTTCGCGAATGGCTTCATGAATATATAGTTTACAAGTGTTTTTCCCTTGAATTGCAGAGTATGTATTTAATGAAATATTCACGGCATACCCCAAACCGTTACAATCGATTATTGCTGTTGCCGGACTAAGTTCGGCAATCTCGCCTTTGACGTATTCTATCATAATACTTTATTAACGCACGCGCACGACAAATATTGTGCTTCACTAACCTTGAGTAACAAAAACTAACTTTAACAACCATTTCACCGACAGAAACAGAAAAAATGATTATTTTTGCAGCATAAAAAAAGAAATATGTTAAACGAAACCCATAAAAGAATGAAAAAAGTAAGAGCAGCCATTGTTGGTTATGGTAATATTGGCCGTTATGTACTGGAAGCCCTTCAGGCAGCCCCGGACTTTGAAATAGCAGGTGTAGTTCGCCGCGCAGGAGCTGAAAACAAACCAACCGAACTAAATGATTACGCCGTAGTAAAAGATATAAAAGAACTGCAGGGAGTAGATGTAGCAATCCTTTGTACCCCTACCCGTAGCGTAGAAACATACGCCAAAGAAATTTTAGCATTAGGAATCAATACAGTAGATAGTTTCGATATTCACACAGGTATTACCGCACTTCGCCGTGAACTCAGTATTTCTGCAAAAGAACACGGAGCTGTATCTATCATCTCAGCAGGTTGGGATCCGGGTAGCGACTCCATTGTACGCACTATGCTGGAAGCCATTGCTCCCAAAGGCATCACTTATACAAACTTTGGTCCGGGCATGAGCATGGGACATACCGTAGCAGTAAAAGCTATTGACGGAGTAAAAGCCGCCCTTTCAATGACTATTCCTACCGGAACCGGAATCCATCGCCGTATGGTATACATCGAGCTGAAAGATGGCTACAAATTTGATGAAGTGGCTGCTGCAATCAAATCTGACGCTTATTTTGTAAACGACGAAACTCACGTACAACAAGTACCTAACGTCGACGCACTTCTTGACATGGGGCATGGCGTAAACCTGACCCGTAAAGGTGTATCCGGTAAAACACAAAATCAGTTATTTGAATTCAATATGCGCATCAATAACCCTGCCCTGACAGCACAGGTTCTGGTTTGTGTTGCCCGCGCTTCTATGCGTCAACAACCGGGATGCTACACGATGATTGAAATTCCCGTAATTGATCTTCTCCCGGGTGACCGCGAAGAATGGATCGGCCACCTGGTGTAAATAATAATAGCCGAACTCTACATTCATGCAAAGGGATTGCTCATTTTTTGAGCAATCCCTTTGCTTTTTACTCCTTTTTTACAAAAAAAATACTGAAAAGAACCGTTATTATGTCTTTTTACATATATTTGTAATATTAACAAAAACACAAATAATTATGAAATACACACTAACTATACAATTTCTGGTATTCTTCTTCAATTTGCACATTTCCGGACATACGATAGAGCCGACCTTGAAATTTGGAAAACCATCGGATAATGAACTAAAAATGACTGTTTACGAACCCGATACCACAGCAACAGCCATTGTATTATATGATATAGGGAAAAGCAATTACAGATATACTAATAATGAATTCGTACTTATCACACAACGTAGTGTGAAAATAAAGATACTAAAGTCAGAAGGCAAACAATATGCCGACATCAATATCCCCTATTATGCACCGGAACAAACCTCAGAGAATAGAGATAATATCTATGATCTGGAAGCTTATGCCTACAATCTGGAAAATGGTAAACGAGTAAAGACAACCACTAAAAACAACTTTATCGTACGAGAGCGCATCAATGAACGGTATATGCAACTCAAGTTTTCCATACCTGCCGTAAAAGAAGGAACTGTAATTGAATATCGTTATAAACAGGCATCCGATTATTATCTTCAACTGGAAGACTGGGTGATGCAAACAGAAATTCCTACAATATACAGTGAATACAGTATCCTGATACCCAATATCTTTATCTTCAACATCGAAATGCAAGGCAGAGACCGGATAAAAGTAAAAGAGAAAGATGGTGGATACACAATAGAACATACTACTTTAGGAGGATTGGGACAAGTCAAAAAAACTCTCTCGGTACACGCACGCGAACTCACCTTTACTGCACACCATCTTCCGGCATTACCCAATGACGAAGAATATATATGGTGTAGCAATGACCACAAGGTAAGTGTTTCTTTTGATCTGCAAGGAGTGAAACAAGGCGAAAATTATAAGTCGTATACTCAAACCTGGGAAGATATTGATAACTTCTTACTGAAAGAAGATTTTGAAGATTTCGGCCAACAGCTTTTCCTGTTTAATCCTTACCATGAGGAAATGGCAGCGTTACAACTAACAGATATGCCATTTGAAAAGAGAGTGGAAGCTACCTTTAAACTACTAAAACAAAAAATGACATGGAACGGAGAGTACAAACTCTATAGCCCCGATCTTAAAAAAACGATAAAAAAAGGAACAGGAAGTAATGCCGACCTTAATTTTATCTTTATAAATATGTTGCGTGATTGTGGCATTGAAGCATGGCCCGTAGTATTACGTATGCGTAATACAGGAAGACTTCCCATTCATTATCCATCCCTACAAAAACTAAACACTTTTGTAGTGGCTATACATACTGACAAACAAAAGATTATCTATCTTGACTGTTCTATGCCGGAAGTTTTCCCAAATGTATTGCCCGAAAAATTAACTGTAGAAAAAGCCCGGATTGTCAACAAGTTAAGTGACCAGGAAAAGTGGGTAGACCTTACCCGAATCCCCAATAATACAATTAGCATGACAATCCGTGCAACATTGACACCCGAACAGTTGCTCACAGGAACACAAGAAATTAAACGTACAGGCCATTTTGCATTCGACCGTATCAATCAGTATAAGCAGGCCAAAGACAGTATAGATTTCATAAGAAAACACGAAGCCCAAAATGATTGTCACATTACAAATTACACACAAAAAGAGATTGATGCAGCCAATAATTCTGTTTATGAAGCTATACAATTCACCCGGAAAGCAGACAATGCCAACGAAGAATACCTGTATATCAATCCGATGTTATTTACCCATATCAGCAAAAATCCCTTTATACAGGCAGATAGAGTAATGCCCATAGACTTGCCTCAAGCCTATATGTACACCGTAACAAACACCCTCATATTGCCTGAAGGATATCAAATAGAAGAAATTCCCAAAAGCCAGGTATATATTACCGAAAAGAAGGGGGTCAGTTGTCATTACTACATCGAAAAAGAGGAAAGAATCATTCGGTTGAAATATATGTTTATAGTGAAACAGCTTCATTTTGAACCGGCGGAATATCCTAATTTACAAGCATTGTGGGCCGCCACTGCCGAAAAAAACAATGCACTCATTGTACTCAAAAAACTTTAAACATATAAGAAATGAAACGCACACTATTCATTGTTATCACCTGTTTCATAGCAAGCGGTGTTTTGGGACAAGAAACAACGACCCCGGAGGTTAATACGAAATTCGGAAAGCCCTCGGACGAAGAACTCAAAATGACAGTTTACGAACCGGACACCACGGCCGCAGCCGTAGTACTCTGCAAGAAGACGAATGTTTTCTATGATGTTGTCAATAATGACTTCCGGATCAACTACATTTATGAAACTAAAATCAAAGTACTCAAACCAGAGGGAACCTCTTTTGCCAATGTTGTCATACCGTATTATGAGGACAAGAAAGGGAGTTCCATGAAAGAAATAGTAAGTCAGATAGATGCTTTCGCCTATAATATAGAGGAGGGCAAAACGGTACGTACGAAAATGAAACGCGAATTCATCTTTAAAGAACGCCTCAATGATAAATACATGCAAGTTAAATTCTCTGTTCCTAACGTAAAACCGGGAACCGTCATTGAATACAGATATAAGATATTGTCCGACTTCTATTTCCATATAAATAACTGGAGTGCCCAACAGTCTATTCCTGTTCATTATACAGAATATGATATCACCGTGCCCGAATATTTCAAATTCAACCTGGATATGCACGGAACAGAGCAACTGCAAACCGAGGATGAAACAGTTGGCGTCAATCTCGTTATCGGAGGGCAAGTATTTCAATGTAACGGTCGGCATTTGTGTTTCAAAGGTAACAAGCTACCGGGCCTGCATGATGATAATTACATCTGGTGCGTAGAAGATTACGGTACACAGGTCAATCTTGAATTGGGTGGACTTGATTTTCCGGGAGCACTCTATAAATCATTTACCCAAACCTGGGAGAATATAGATGAAGCATTACTGGATGACAGTGAATTTGGCGGACAACTTAAAATACAGAATCCATACCGGGAAGAAATGGCTGCCTTAAACTTAGATAACTTAAAAAGTAATGAAGAAAAAATAGCTGCTATTTACACTTTATTAAAAAAGAAAATATCCTGGAATGAAGAATATGCACTTTATGGAGGTAAAAGTAAAAAAACAGTAAAAGAAGGTATAGGTAACAATGCCGAAATCAACTTCATCCTGATGAGCATGCTCAAGGATGCAGGCGTTCCCTCTTTCCCGATAGTTATGAGCCGCCGCAGCATGGGAATACTTCCTTACGCACACCCTAGCATACAGAAACTGAATACCTTCATTGTAGGTATAGCCAATACAGACAGTACACTTGTCTATCTGGACGATTCAGTAACCCATGGCTACCTGAATGTACTTCCTCCCGTGCTAATGGTAAACCGGGCACGGGCAATAATAGGAGGTCGCCAAAGCAGATGGGTCGATTTGAGTCAAACCTGTAAAAATCAATTACGCTCTATGGTAAATGCAGTTATCAGCCCGGATGGTAAAATATACGGTAGCCGTAACACAAGCTATATGGGACAATATGCCTCTACCTTCAGAAAAAAATATCAAACAGCCAAAGACAGTACAGAATTTGTTAACGAACTGGCATCGAAAGAAGACGTAAAAATAAGTGTATTCAATACACAAGGTATCAACAAGTTCTCTCCGCAAGTCAAAGAAACTATCATATTTGAAAAGCAAGCTACCGTCAACGACAACTTCATTTACTTAAACCCGCTTGTGTTTCTGCACACAGAAAAGAATCCCTTCACTCAAACCGAACGAAAGCTTCCTGTAGAATATCCCTATGCAGAACAAATCACATTGTCCGTTAATCTGACCATCCCTGAAGGATATGCAGTAGATGAACTGCCTGAGGCACTACAGATAAAAACTGAAGATGGTCAAGGCATGTGTCGTTACAATATTGCCGTACAAGGCAATAAACTAACAATCAATTATATATTCAACTCCAGCAAATTGCTTTATCTACCAACAGAGTATGCCGGACTGCATCACTTCTGGAAAGTAATAGCAGAAAAGAATAATGAAACAGTAGTACTAAAAAAAATGTAAAGTGATCATGACAAGAAACAAATTATACAGTAGTATTCTGTTACTCTTGCTTGTACCTTTTGCTATACGAGCACAAGTAGACATTACTCGCGACGCCTACTCCGTCGTACAAAATGCCACCACAGAGATTATCTGTGAATCGGCAACAAGTGCTCTGCAAAAGGAAAGTTATACTATCACCATTCTTAATGAAAAAGGACGAAACGCTGCACACTTCTTTTGTATGTGTGACAAGTTTCGTTCTCTGCGGAAATTCTCCGGAGAGATTACAGACCCGACCGGCAAGGTCATCCGCAAAATTAAGAAATCGGATTTACAAATGACTGAATACTCTTCGGGACTAACCAGTGATGACTATACTTATTATTACGAGTGCAACCTCCCACGCTATCCGCTTACGATAAAATATGAATGGGAAGTGAAATGCAAAGACGGGCTGATAGCCTATCCGAATTTTGTTCCTCAAAAAATGTACAATCAATCGGTGGTCAAGGCTGTATACAGTCTCCGGACTCCCCCAAACATACCTACCCGCTACCGGGCAATCAATATCCAGACAGATATTACACAAAAAACAACCCCGGACGGTAGTACCCTCACAGAGGCATCTATAGGACCAATAGCCGCCCTCGAATATGAACCATTCGGTGCATCACTACCCGAGCGTATTCCCCGGATTTATTTTTCGCCGGGGCAATTTATCTTTGATGGTACACAAGGAGATATGAGTACCTGGCAATCATATGGCGCATGGCAAAACAGCTTACTCACGGGACGTGACCAACTGGCTGAACCTATAAAAACAAAACTACGTGAATTAACTGCCCATTGTACAACTCCCCGTGAAAAGGTACAAGCCATCTACAACTACCTGGCTACTACAACGCGCTATGTGAGTATCCAGTTAGGTATCGGAGGATTGCAACCCATTGCAGCAGCCGACGTCTGCCGCGCGGGTTTCGGCGATTGCAAAGGATTATCCAACTACACCCGTGCTATGTTGAATGAACTGGGCATCTCTTCTGTATATACTGCCATCAGCACAGACAATGAACGGCTACTGCCCGACTTTTCCAGTGCCAATCAGATGAACCATGTCATCCTGCAAGTTCCACTCCCCGGAGATACGCTTTGGCTGGAGTGTACCAATCCGCAATTACCTTTTGGATATATACACAGTGACATTGCCGGACACGATGCTCTCCTCGTTACACCGGACGGAGGTAAACTTCACCGATTACCCTCCTACCCCGATTCACTCAACACACAAACAACAATTGCCCAAATCACACTTACCCCTACCGGAGGAGCAAAAGTAAAGGCTTGTGAAACTTCCCGTCTTTTCCAATATGAAAACATGATAGGCATTACCCACCTTGAACCCGCCCGACAAAAAGATCATTTGCGTTCTAATATCAACCTGGTACAAGCCAACATAAGTGATGTACAGATAACCGAGAAAAAAGATGCAATCCCCCAGATTGCTCTGCAATACGCGGTGGATACCGAGCAATATGGAAACAAGACAGGTAACCGACTATTTATTCCTGCCAATATCTTTCGAAAGGGTTTTATTACGCCCGAACTCAAACAACGTATTCAGGATGTCCATATCAACTACGGCTATCTGGATACAGACAGCATTCTTTTGCAAATACCGGAAGGATATGCCATAGAATCTCTTCCCAAAAGCTATAAAGCGGAAAACAATTTCGGTACCTTTAGCTCTTCTTTACAAGTGAAGGGCAAGGAAATATATATTGTACACCGTTTACTAATGCACAAAGGCGTTTACCCTAAAGAATCTTATAAAGATTTTCTTGAATTTCGCAAGCAGATAGCAGGACAATACAATAGCAAGATTATCTTAAAAAAAGAAGTGCTTCCCGCACGGGGAGGTACGCCAAGCGATGGTTAATTGAAACTCTGTGAAATTCTGTAATTCTATGGTGAGTTTAGTTCATTAGAATCAATTTTGTGCTAAATGATGTTTGTCATTACCATCAGTCTTTTTCTCCGGTATCAATAAAGCTCTGCCTCATAGAGGAACGTATGACGCCTCGGTATGCAACGTTGTTTTAGATGTACATGTAAAGCAGCACGACATGTACATGTGGGACAGTACGACATGTACATGTGGAGCAGTGAAACATGTACATGTAAAACAAGGCTGCTCACCGGGAAAAGGAACGTTCCTTTCTGAGAAAAACAAAGTACAACACCGGGCAACGGTGATGATGTCGTTTAGGGGCACTTCCGCTACCGAAAAGATATACCCATAATCTTCGTTACTATTCAGATATGAATCTATTTACGATTAGACGATTTACGATGTACGATTGGGATTACTCCATTTTTGACAGCGCTGAAACAAGCTTTTAAAAGAGTAACTTCAATCGTACATCGTAAATCGTCTAA
>ENA-OROZ01001572-OROZ01001572.1-human-gut-metagenome-genome-assembly--contig:-NODE-1572-length-20469-cov-16.024493_pt1 | contig 20469 bp, 19 predicted proteins | sample MGYA00242138_ERZ509066 | MGnify/ENA primary metagenome ERZ509066 (study PRJEB26280, sample SAMEA2338691) | human gut metagenome | biome: human gut; feature: human-associated habitat; material: faeces... | reverse complement strand
TCATTACCGCCCTTTATCCGAGATTGTCCCATGAGGACGAATTGCAAGGCGAGAGCAATTCCATTTCCAACCAGAAACGGATTTTGGAAGCCTACGCCAAGCAGAACGGCTTTACCAATCTGCGCTGGTACACCGACGACGGCTACTCAGGTGCGAACTTCCAGCGGCCCGGATTTCAAGCCATGCTTGCAGACATTGAAGCCGGGAAAGTCGGCACCGTCATAGTCAAGGACATGAGCAGGCTGGGGCGTAATTACTTGCAGGTGGGATTTTACACGGAAATGCTGTTCCCTCAAAAGGGCGTGCGTTTTATCGCTGTCAATGACAACGTGGACAGCGCAAACGGCGGCATGGACAATGATTTTACCCCTCTGCGGAACTTATTTAACGAATGGCTGGTGAGAGATACGAGCAAGAAAATCAAGGCAGTAAAGAAAGCAAAAGGCATGAGCGGCAAGCCTGTAACCAGCAAGCCAGTCTATGGCTATCTCATGGACAAGGACGAGAACTATATCGTTGACGAGGAAGCCGCCCCGGTTGTCCGGCAGATTTACCAGCTTTGCCTTGCGGGAAATGGCCCGACCAAGATTGCCCGTATGCTGACGGAGCAGCAAATCCCCACGCCGGGGACGCTGGAATATCAGCGGACAGGCAGCACCCGCCGTTATCACCCAGGCTATGAGTGCAAATGGGCGACCAACACCGTCGTTCATATCCTCGAAAACCGAGAGTACACCGGATGTCTGGTGAACTTCAAAACGGAAAAGCCTTCTTATAAGGTCAAGCACAGCATAGAGAACCCCGTCGAGAAGCAGGCCATTTTCGAGAACCACCATGAGCCGATCATCGACAAGGAAACATGGGAACGGGTGCAGGAGTTACGCAAACAGCGCAAACGCCCGAACCGCTACGATGAAGTGGGGCTGTTCTCCGGGATTTTGTTCTGCGCCGACTGCGGCCATGTGCTGTATCAGCAGCGGTATCAGAACAAAGACCGCAAACAGGACTGCTACATCTGCGGCAGCTACAAGAAGCGCACCCGCAACTGTACGGCGCACTTTATCCGCACCGATCTGTTGACCGCTGGTGTCCTGGCAAATCTCCGGCAAGTGACCGAATACGCAGCCAAGCATGAGAGCCGGTTTGTGAAACTACTTGTCCAGCAGAACGAGATCGGCGGCAAGCGAAAGACCGCCGCAGCCATCAAGCAGCTTGAACAGGCGCAGGAACGCATTTCTGAAATCAGCCGCATTATCAAGCGGCTGTATGAGGACAATGTAAACGGCAAAATCAGCGATGAGCGTTTCATGGAACTGTCGGCTGACTACGAAGCCGAGCAAGCGGAGCTGAAAAAGAGAGCCGCCGCCCTGCAAGCCGAACTGGACAAGTCACAGGCAGCTACCGTCAACGCCGAGAAATTTATGGGCATTGTCCGCAAGCACCTTGCCTTTGAAGAACTGACCCCCACTCTCTTGCGGGAAATGATCGAGAAAATTGTGGTGCATGAGTGCAGCTATGATGAGAACGGCACCCGCAGGCAGGACATTGAGATTTATTACAGCTTTGTCGGCAAGATTGACTTGCCCGAATAACCGCCCGACCTATCCGACACAATGGCCAAGTGTCGGATAGGAACGGCAAAATTTTTTGCACTTCTATTGCTTCTTTATCACACATAAGCATAGAAACCGGAAAGGACTTTCGGTTTGATCTCCAGATGGGAGATAAAAGCGACATCGCGCAGCCGGTTCACAGGCTTGCCGTCAGATCCGGTTGTCATTTCAAAAGTGCCTTCATAGAGCCCGGGAGCTACTACGATCTTGTTCCGGAGCACAGACTCAACAGAGCACTTGGCACGCTGTACTCCTACCGGTTTGGTAGGGTCAAACTCTGATTCAGAAGCCACAGCTTCCCCATCTTCACCCCAGAAAAGGTAATGAACGGAGCATCCGGTCAGCTTGTTGCCTGACTCGTCCTTCATGTCATACTGATTTGCGAATAAGATCACGATTTTTGCTTTACTTGTTAATCCACGATTAGCCATTTTGATTTTCCTCCATGTTTGAAAAAGGGTTATTGTTTATAAGTGAATCCATAAGATCACGCTCGTAATGATACCGTCTGTGATACCAGGACATGACCTTACTATAGTTACCGCCGGTCTGCTTACACAGGAACCTGATCGTCAGCGGTGTAGTATTATAACGTTTCAGAAGCCAGTCCAGAAAGGATTGTGAGACATCGGATTCCGCAAAGTCCATAACACATTTAGAAGTATCTGTAAGTACGGTTGTTTGTGACAAGATAGTCTCCTTTCCGGTGCTTCGTTCCGACTGCTTCCTGATCCGGTGCCTGCCGATGATCCGGCTGGATACCGGCGGACGGGGGTGTCCCTCCGGGGGCTCAGGGCGCTGCCCTAAGAACCTGCAAGGGGCCAGCCCCTTGACCCGTTATTTGACCTATGCAAACGTTGGACAGCTGCCAGGCTGCCATGGATAACCATGTGCACGGCTCATGGACAGGCTGTGCATAACGGCAAGAGCAGCCGTTATACACAGCCTGCCCACAACCCGCACACAAGGTTACCCACAGCATCCTAAAATAGCACCTGCCCACGCGTTTACACAGGTCCGATTACGCTCCACGGCATCCGGCAAAAAGCGGATACCTAAGAGCAAAACCGGTATAAAGGGCAAAGAACCAGGCAAAGCCACGCCGGATCATCGGCAGGCACCGGATCAGGCTGCAGTCTTCACTGCACACCTCATTCCGGTATTGTCTCCCCAAAAGGATATACAGTATATTCAAGTAAATGGTAATGAATTTAAATCTTCAAGGGCACGGTGCAGGTGATCCAGTGACCGAGCGACAGTATAGATCTGACTGTTCTGCTCCTGGATCTTTTTCCTGTTGGCTGCCATGCGCTTTTCATAGTCTGCCATATACTCTGCCCTGGTCTCGTCACCGGAGCGGTATTCTTCCAGGATCCGGCAGAGCTTGTCTGTCCAGGTCGTGCCCTTCTGGCTGTTTACATACTCGTCCAGGTCTGCCGGAAGCCGAATCGACTTCTTAATCAGATCATCCGGCACTGCTGTCACCTCCCAGAATATCCTCGAAAGAGAGCTGACCGCCATAGGCTGCTTTGCGCTTTTCCTCTGCCTGTTTCATATATGAATCATATAGATCCAGCATCTCATCCATGCTCTCAGAGGAGCGAATCAACATCTGACCCTGATCGGTAAAGCTATACAGCTTATAAAAGAGATCAGACTGCAGTCGTTCCACCACTACATGAAGCGTACTAGCATCCACTGATACGATACGGTTACAGCGATATAAATTAACGTGAACATCAATGAGCATCAAATTACCTCCTTCTTACCCGGATCGACTCCACACAGGGCTTATCATCACCGGTCTTTTAATATGCGCGCGTTTGTGCTACAATTTAAGGTATATATACTTTAGTAGGATTAATTCTGTCCTACAAATATAATATATCCCAAATAGTTGGGAATGTCAACAAATATATCCCATTTTATTGGGAGAAAAGAGGAAGAATGATAGATCCGGAATTTGGAAAGAGATTTACAGAAATAATTGAAAAATCGGGAATTTCCAATGCGAAACTTACAGAATTAGCGGAAATATCCAAAAATAATATCAGCAACTATAAAAACGGGCAAATTCCAAACGCAACAACATTATACAAATTATCCCAAATACTTGGGAAAAGCATGGAGTATATAATAGCTGGAAAAGAGCCTGAAGAACTTACACCGGAGGAGCAGCAGCTTATAGATTACTACCGCAAAGCAGACGATCGAGGAAAGCGTAGTATTTTACGAACAGCGGAGAGTGAGAGCACGGAGCTAGAGTCATCAGCTTCCAAGCTTGGATAAAACACCATAGATAAAAGGGGAATCACTATGAATGAAGGAATAGCAATGATGTTTTCAATTTTAATTGTCATGTTCGGGTACCTGGTATTTAAGATCTTGACGGATCAGTCCGAACCAACGACTACCAGCAACAGGAAACGGAACAAGAAGAAGGGGACAGGTAAGCCGGTTATCAAAAATAACTGGAATATGCGACCACTGGACACAAAAGATCCTGCAGACAAAGATCTGCGATATGAGGACTTTGTAGAATCATCCTGGAAGGAAATAGAGAAATAATTGTCCGACAAACATACATGCAGCATAGCCGGATCCACACTTCCGGAAATTATTTTGTCGGACAAAAAAACTTTACAAACCCGGGAACCCGTGTTATATTGAACTTAGCCAAAGAGAGACTAATGTCTAACTTCAAGACGCAGAAAACCCCGGGATGCTACCCCGGGGCTTTTTGTTGCTAGGCTGACTGTTGCTATTCATCACCGTCCAGCCATTTGCATATGTAGTAGCCGACTACACTTGCTATGACGGAGATAATAAAAGAGACTAATAACTCCAAGACGCTCACCTCCTTCCTGCTGGAAAGAGTCAACAGCAAACCTATTATATCACACGGTTCCCGTAGCGTAAACCGCTAAAAAACGACTTAAAATATCCCTTGGAAGCCTTTTCTCTTAATCAGGGTGTCCAGGGTTCGAGCCCCTGGCGGTGCACTCGAGAGAATCGTTTTTGGAGACATAGGAGCTCCGGGGACGGTTCTTTTTTTGCATAGATACCCTGATTAAGGAGATTTCACATGACTGCGATATTTGATACCCATGCGCATTATGACGATGACGCATTTAATGAAGACAGAGAACAGCTTCTGGCGGCGCTGCCGGGGCAGGGCATTGCCCGGGTGGTGGATGTGGGTGCGAGCCTGGCATCCTGCCGGAAGGTGTTAGAACTGATGGAGCAGTACGATTACATCTACGGAGCCATCGGCGTACATCCCAGCGAGACCGCGGAACTGACGGAGGAATCTTATTCTTGGCTGAAGGAACAGTGCCAGAAAGAGAAATGCCTGGCGGTGGGAGAGATCGGACTGGATTATTACTGGCCGGAGCCGGACCATGAGACACAGAAGAAGTGGTTCCTGCGGCAGCTGGATCTGGCGCGAGAGATCAAAAAGCCTGTTATCATTCACTCCCGGGATGCGGCGAAGGATACCGTCGACCTCATGACGGAGGCGCACGCAGAGGAGATCGGCGGTGTAATTCATTGCTATTCCTATACGAAGGAGACGGCGAAGATATTCCTGGATATGGGATTCTACTTCGGAATCGGCGGCGTGCTGACTTTTAAAAATGCAAAGAAGCTGAAGGAAGCGGTAGAATATATCCCTATGGACCGCATCGTGCTGGAGACAGACTGCCCGTATCTGGCACCGGAACCGAACCGCGGCAAACGCAACAGTTCCCTGAATATTCCCTATGTGATCGCTGCCATGGCACAGATCAAGGGGATCACAGAGGAAGAAGTGCGCAAGGCAGCATGGGACAATTCACTTAGGCTGTATCATATAGAAAAATAAATGGTCAGCTGATAAAGAGATATGATTGGTGGGGGAATCTATAGTAGTAAAAGGTAAACGTTATGGAAACAAGTACAACAAATCAACTATTTTCAAAAGATGATCTGAAAAAACTGATCATTCCTTTATTATTTGAACAGGCACTGGCAATCACTGTGGGCATGGCAGATACTGTCATGATATCCTCTGCGGGAGAGGCGGCGGTCTCCGGCGTATCCCTGATCGATATGTTCAATAACCTGATCATCAGTGTGTTGGCGGCATTGGCTACCGGTGGCGCAGTGGTGACTTCCCAGTTCCTCGGAGCAGGGAAAAAAGAGGACGCCTGCAAATCCGCAAAACAGCTGATCGTGTCCTCCGTATGCATTACCATCGGTATTTCGATTCTGGTCATGGTGTTCTGTAACGGCATCATTTCCCTGTTTTTCGGTAAGATTGAAGCGGATGTATTCCACAATGCTGTAATTTACATGATGATCTCCGCATTGTCCTTCCCGTTTTTGGCTTTGTACAATTCCTGTGCAGCGCTGTTCCGCTCCATGGGAAATTCCAAGATCACATTGAAGGTCTCCGTGGTGGAAAATATCATCAACATCGGGGGAAACGCCCTTGGTGTCTATGTGCTGGGACTGGGCGTGGCCGGTGTGGCGATCCCTTCCCTGATCTCCCGTGGTGTGGCGGGTTTTATCCTGTATCACTTATTGAAAAATCCGTCCAACGAAGTGCATCTGTTAAAAGAAAGATTCCGGATCGACTGGCCGGTGATCCATAAGATCTTTTATATTGGCATTCCCAGTGGTATTGAAAACGGTATTTTCCAGCTGGGACGCGTTATCGTGGTGAGCATTATCGCTGGCTTCGGAACCGTGCAGATCGCTGCCAACGGCGTGGCGAACAGTCTGGACAGTATGGGCTGTATCGTGGGTCAGGCCATGAATCTGGCCATGATCACGGTGATCGGGCGCTGCGTCGGTGCCGGTGATTCCGGACAGGTACGGCACTATACGAAAAAATTATTGAAGATCACGTATGTTTGTACGTTCGTGGTAAACAGTATCATTCTGCTGTGTCTGCCCTGGATCCTGAAATGCTACGGATTGAGTCCGGAGACTACGCAGCTGTCCTACATTCTGGTCATGATCCACAATGGCATGGCAATGTTTTTGTGGCCAGCATCTTTTGTACTGCCGAACATGCTTCGTGCCTGCAATGACGTGCGCTTTACCATGGTGCTGTCCATATTCTCTATGTTCATGTTCCGCATCGGTTTCAGTTATATCATCGGTGTGAACATGGGCTACGGAGCCATTGGTGTCTGGATCGCCATGGTACTGGACTGGATCTTCCGCGTGATCTGCTTCGTGAGCAGATATTTGTCCGGCCACTGGCTGAAAACGGCCGAGTTAAAGGATAACAGATAGTATAGAGCATGATTTTTGCGCCCGAATAGGTTCACGGATGAACTGTTATGAGGTATAATGTGGGAAAAAGAGAGGGAGGTATGTAATATGCAGGTAGTATTGGAAAATGAAGCTTTAAAGGTAACGATCAACAGCTTTGGCGCAGAACTTGCAAGTATTCGGGGGAAAGAGACAGATACTGAGTATCTGTGGAATGCGGATGCAAAATTCTGGAAGAGAAGTGCACCGGTACTGTTCCCCTTTGTGGGCAGTCTGAAAAATAAGGAATATCACTACGAAGGAAAAGCCTATCCCATGGGGCAGCATGGTTTTGCCAGAGATATGGAGTTTGCCGTGGATGTACAGATGGCGACGGAAGCATGGTTTTCCCTGAGATCTAATGAAGAAACCAAAGAGAAGTACCCGTTCGAGTTTATTTTAAAAGTAGGTTATGAATTAGAAGGAAGAAATCTAAAGGTCATCTGGCAGGTGGAAAATCCGGATACAAAAACACTGTACTTTTCCATCGGCGGACATCCCGCATTCATGTGTCCTGTGAATGGAAAAGGAAAGCAGTCGGAATATTATTTTAAGTTTGATGCCGACAAAGATCTGACTTACGGACTGGTGGCGGATGACGGACGAGGACTCATGGGACAGCAAAAGGATGTACTGCCGGTGAGAAACGGCTATGCGCAGATCACAGAGCATCTGTTTGACAGGGATGCTCTGATCGTAGAGAATCGTCAGGCTTCTGTAGTGAGCCTGTGTACCTCGGATAAAAAGCCGTATCTTACCGTAAGCTTTGACGCTCCGTTATTCGGGCTGTGGTCTCCCGCAGGCAAGGGAGCACCGTTTATCTGCATCGAGCCTTGGTACGGCAGATGCGACCGGACGACCTTCGACGGCAGCCTGGAACAGCGGGAGTATGGCAATACTCTGCAGGCGGGCGGGGTATTCCGCAGGGAGTACACCATCACCGTAGAATAAATCCAGAAACAGCAGCGATATGTCAGGTATCGCTGCTGTTTTTAAGTGGCTCATCTTATGAATTATTCTTGTTCTTGTAATGGAAATTCGGAATATGCTCCCATCTGTCCCGGAAATAATGGGCGATCAGTTTCGGACGGCGGTCTCGGGTAAAGATGCCTTTCCGGTTGCCGTCTGCGCGCATACAGCCCTGCAGGGTGGCATAATCGGCGAAGTTCCATGCCTGTTCCCCGATAAAAAAGTCTCTTCCGTCGAAGGCCTTGCTGTACATTTTATAAAGTTCTACCTGAAATTCTTCACTCCACATTTCCGGCGCACAGTTATGGAGCCCGGCGAGAGTATCGGCGCCGTATTCGGTCATCATCACGGGTTTTCCGATCTTTTCCCAGAAATCCAGTTCCAGATTCCAGGCGTAGGAAGCAGCCTCCAGATCACCGGAGAGATTGTACCATCCGTAATAACGGTTGAGACAGACCACATCCATGGTCCGGGTCACAATGTCCTTCTCGTAATTATTCTGGCAGCAGACAAAGGTCACGGGGCGGTTCTGAGGATCCAGCCGGTGGGTAAATTCATAGAGAGAATGCCAGTAATCGTAGGCAGATTCCGGGAAATGCTCGGTATCCGGTTCGTTTCCCATGGACCACATGACGATGCAGGGATGATTTTTGTCTCGCACGATCAGATCCCGCAGGACCTGCTCGTGATGCTCTCTTATGGGAAATGTCTTATAAGGATCACAGCTCTCTCCGGCACCGATGCCCACGGCGGGCGTCTCGTCAATAATAACGATACCTTCTCTGTCACAGAGCCGGTAGATCTCCTCCGCGTAAGGGTAATGGCTGGTGCGGAAGGAGTTGGCATGGATCCAGTGTAGAAGATTAATATCCTTTACATCGAGGCAGAGATCCAGTCCTCTTCCGCAGAAAAAGGAATCCTCATGCTTGCTGAAGCCCTTGAAATAAAAAGGCTCCCCGTTGATCAGAAACTGCGTTCCCTTCACCTCTACGGTGCGGAAACCGAATTCTTCCGTATAGCAGTCCTCTCCGTAATGAACTTCCGCCTTGTACAGGTAAGGAGTGCCGGGATAAGGCTGCCAGAGATGGACCTGCGGGATCCGAAGCTCTCCCTTTCGGCCGGTGGCTTCTGCTTTGCAGTTGCTTTCCGCGTCTATGATTTTTAAAGTGACAGGAGCGTCACTATCCATCCCATCCGTGAGAATTTCGTAATTTAAGACGCCGGTGTCACCTTCGATAGACGGGACCAGAGTAATGTCTCTGATGTAGGAGGCCGGAGTGCTGTAGATGCGTACCGGACGGTTGATGCCTGCAAAATTAAAGAAATCAAAATTCGGAAGATTTTGCTTTTTTCTCCATAGCTTTGCGGCTTCTACACTGGGAATGCCTGGATTGTCCGAGCCGAAGAAGGCGATATTGCCCTCATTGCCGATGGGCAGAGTGCTGTGGCTGATCCGGTTGTCCACAGCGACACCGATGGTAAGGTGGCCATCCTCCGCAACCAGATCCGTGATCTCAACTTCAAAAGGGAGAAAACCACCCTTATGTGTCATAATCAGTTTCCCATTGATATAAACTTTTGCAACATGAGTTACGGCGTCAAAACGCAATACCTGGCGCTGCCCGTTGTTCCCGCACAAAAGGGCCGGGAGTACCACGGTTCGCTCGTAATAAGCCCAACCGTAATGATTCCGATAAGACGGATCATCCTTCTGGTCATTATAAGAAGCCGGCACGGCAATCAGGTCCATCTCCTGCGGTCCGCTCCAGAGATCCTCCGGCTCTGTCTCATCTCCTAATTGAAATTGCCATACTCCTCCCAGATCGATCAAGCTGCGGGAACGGTTCATGATTGGATATAACATGGTAGTCCTCCTTTTGCCTTGTGGACTGTAATTGCGCTTATTATAGGGCAGGACAAAAGGAAAATCCATGTGATTATTTTTAGGAAGTATGTAAATTTTTATGAATCTGGCAAGTCAGTAATTAATGGTGGGTATTCCTGTTTTTTTTGCAAGGGCGCAAATAGCGCCCCAGCGCCTGGATTTAAAGTAGAAGAGCATGGCAATCATGCCGGTAATAAAGCTGGCGGAAACACTGACCATGGCATATTCGCCATAGCCGGCATACATGATGAGATAAGCGGCAGGGATTCGGACAACCCATAATAGCAGAATATTTACGATGGTGGGATAGCGAATCTCTCCGATACCATTGATAAAGCACATAATGCCATTGAACACGGCGTAGGCCCAGGTGAATGGCAGAACAAGATAAGTATATCGCTGTGCAAAAGCCAACACGGCCGGATCACGGCTGAACAACATCAGCAGAGGATGGCAAAAAGCAGTCACAAGTAATCCGCCTGCAAGGGTGACGATGCCGGAACAGAGCGGTATCTGCCATGCACCGCAGCATAAACGACGGTAGTTCCGGGCACCAAGGTTCTGCCCGGCAAACACAGTAGCCGCAGAAGAATAGGAAGTAATGGCAATATTGGCAATGCCGCTGACTTTACCGGCAACGGAGCATCCGGCTACGAAGGTGGATCCCAGTGTGTTATAAAGAGCCTGAAGCAGCACATGACCGACAGAATAAAGTGCGGTATTCAGTCCGAGCGGCAAGCCGATCTTTAACATTTCATGAAGAATAAGAAGGTCAAAACCATGCGCAAAAACCGGAAAATTCATGGCAGGATAAGTATGACGGATGTAGAAGATGCTGAACATCCAGGACAGAAACAGTGAGGCAGCAGTTGCGATGGCAACACCGGTGACGCCCATTCCCAAACCGGCAGTCAGTACAAGATCCAGAACAATATTGGTAACGCAGGAAATGCCAAGAAATAACAGCGAGGAAGTACTGTTTCCCAGACCTCGTAAAATACCTGCGTTAAAGTTATATCCCATATTGCCGAGAATGCCTAACGTTGTGATACGCAAATACACAATGGCATAGGGCATGGCATCGGCAGGCACCTGCATCAGCCTGAGAAGGAACGGTCCGGCAGCTACGCCTAACAACGTAAGCGGCAGACTGGCAGCGTACAGAAAAAACACTGCGGTTTGTGCAAGCTTACGCAGTTGATCGGCATCGGAGGCACCTGCCGCTTGTGAAATCAGGATGGATATTCCGGAACCAATGCCAAGAAAGATACACAAAAGAATCTCCAGTGGCTGGGAACTTGTGGCTACAGCGGCCAAAGCGGATGCATCACAGAAATTACCGATGACCAAAGTATCAACGGTTCCGTATAACTGTTGTAAGATATTTCCGATGCAGATCGGCAATGCAAACTGTGCTGCGCGGCCTAAAATAGAACCTTGTGTCATATCGATTTTACTCATATTCATTGACAATCACCCGCTTTGTAAAAATGGTAAATATTTAAATTGTAGAATGTAAAAATTCATCAGCTTATACTGGCTTGGTTCAGAGTCTATGCCAAAACTGTGTCCGGGGTTTTATGTTGAGAAAGCTTTCGATGCTGCCGGTTATATTCTCTATTGTAATATAATCATGATGCCAGGGTCAAAAGGTCTAAGCCCACATGAGCTTGCTCATAGGTGGGTGAAAGACCTTAGGACCCGCCCCGATATGAGCATAAAAGTGGGATGATAATCCCACGATATGCGAATATTGGGTAGGGTGCTATGTGCCAGTGGCACATGTCTAGCACGGACCGAAGCGGAGCGGAGACGTGGGAGTGCGTAGCACGGAACAATCCGTAGGCATCAAAGTCGGGGGCTTTTGACCCCGACATCATAATCATAATGTTGCGGAGTATCGGGATGTAGCTTGAGCCTCTTCCGTGTGCAAATTGGAAATTGTCAGTGCATCATATCTCGAAAGCAGAAGCTTCGCATTCGGCGGCAGTACACAGTCTGACAAAAGTACATTTTTGATTTTATGCCCAGGTGCAGTAAAACCATCAATTTCAATGGGGGCAACGGATGCCACTGTGCCGTGCTCCTGTTTTTGTCCGGTCAGATGCAGCCGTTCAAAGTGGAAATCTTCAAAATAAGGTTGCTCTGGAGCAGGAATGCCGTCATCATTGTATGGAACAGAATGAATGAGCAGGCGGGGGAAGGTGCAGTCGCGTACAGTGACATTGCGCACATATCCGCCACGCTTAGGGGTTCCTTTGATTTCAATGCCATTGGAAGAGGCAGCTATATCGCAATCCCAAATTTGTACATCTGCGACACCGCCAGACATTTCACTGCCAATACAGATACCATGACCGCCGTTGCTGTGGCAGTCAAATACGCAGATATGCTTTGTAGGACGATTAATGGCATTACCTTCGGGATTCTTACCGGATTTGATGGCAACGGAGTCATCTTCGGTTTCAAATTCCGTTGCAAATAACGTGCAGTTTGTGGAAGAATCCGGGTCCCAGCCATCGCCGTTCCAAATACCGCCAGAGCGTAGCGTGCAGTGGTCAGTCACAATGTCATCACGGTAGATCATATGTACATTCCATGCTGCACCGTTTTGTAAAGTCAGCCCTGTAATACGAATATGGGAGCAGTTGCTTAAATTAATAAGTCGTCCGCGGACACGTCCCGGAATGGTACGGTCATTCTCACAGGTGGCAACCAGTGCAGCATTTTGGGCAAGATATTCCCTGAGATTCTCCCGTTCGATATCGATCATGCGTTCAGCCAGAACATGGCCACCGCCACTAATGGTTCCTTTCCCATAAAGCAGGATGTTTTCGCAATTTGCACCTGCGGTATGATCAAGCTGTCCGGCGTTTAAAAGACTGCGGTAACATTCCTGCTCCGTGCCTTCAAAACGGCTCCAGATACGAGGCAGATAATCTGTTGGGTCAGAACTTCCCAGTAAAACAGCATCTTTCTCCAGATACACGGCCATACAACTATGTAGATCAAGAGCTCCGGTCAGATAGATTCCGGCAGGAAAGTATACTTCGTCATTTGGCCCACAGTCTGTAAAAGCCTGTTGGAGCGCAGCAGTATTCAGCGTTTTTCCATCACCCACGGCATTGTAGGGTTCTTCCGTTACATAGATTCGGCGCCGTGCAGGTAGAGTACAGATGTGGATACTGCCGATATTGTAGACAGTAACACAATATTCAGTATTGGGTATCAATTCTGTGAATGTATAATGTGTCCGATTTGTGTGAACAGAATGTCCACCATCGAGAGAAACTTCATACACTGTGTCGGCATTGGCATTTTCCGGCTTATTCCAGAACACAGTTGCGGTGTTTGCAGTACAGCGTGCGGATAGTAAAACGGATTCCATAAAAATCCTCCTTTTCGTTTTTTACTATTTTCATTGTAAAAAAAAGCACTGAGAATGTCTATATCAATTATTTTCATTCATGTTAATAATTCCAGCATTATTTTGATTTGCAATGAAAAAACAGGTATTTTGGTGAATTGGAAAATTAAATTCCAGTCCATTCACCCAAAAACTGGAACTTAGTATTGCAAAATATATCCTAGAAGTTAGTGTTGCAAACCTCTTGATATCTAGTTATAGTTGTGGCTCAGCAATAGAGTCTGGATGGCGTTATCCAAGGAGAATACCATGGCTAAGAATGCACATCTGGTTCTTGATGAAAGAGCCACAATAGAAGTTCGCATAAGAGAACGAGCTTCATTTACTGAGATAGGTAGGGAACTTGGCAAGGACCCTTCTACTATCTCAAAAGAAGTCAGACTCCATAGTCAGACTGTACGTAAAGATTCCTTCAATCCCTGCAGCAAGCGAAGTACCTGTGATGAATACGGAACAGCATGTTCAAAGTGCAAACTACAGTATTCAAAAAGCTGCAAGAGATGTCCTCGTGTAAAGTGCTACGAGCATTGCAAGCAGTTTGAGGTATTGGTTTGTAACAAACTGAAGAAACCACCATACGTTTGCAACGGCTGTATCCAACGGCAATCCTGTAAGCTGGAGAAGCATATTTATTCTGCCAAATCAGCTCAGAAGAATTATGAGACTACTCGCTCAGAAAGTCGTCAAGGAATAGCAATTACACCGGAAGAATTAAAGCGTGTAGATGCTATTGTTTCACCGCTTGTTAAGTTAGGCCAGTCTATTCACATGATATGTGTCAATAATGCAGATGATATCATGCTTGATGAAAAGACTATTTATAACTACATTGATGCAGGGCTTTTATCTGTAGATAACGTTGATCTTCCGAGAAAGGTCCGTTATCGTACCCGCTCACATAAGAAGCCTGTAAGAGTAGACAAGCAGTGTCATGTAGGACGCACTTATGAGGATTTTGAAGCTTATCTTGCTGCGAATCCTGATATTCCGGTAGTGGAAATGGATTCAGTAGAAGGTCGCAAAGGCGGTAAAGTCTTGTTGACCATATACTTTAGAAATAGTAGTTTAATGCTTGCTTTTATCCGTGATAACAATACCGCCAAGTCAGTTACAGAAATATTTGACTGGTTGTATGAACAGTTAGGACATGAAGTATTCACTAGCCTCTTCCAGGTGATTTTGACCGACAGAGGAAGTGAATTTACTAACCCGCTGGCAATCGAATTTAATAAGGGCAATGGTCGCAGAACACATATCTTTTATTGTGATCCACAGCGTTCTGATCAAAAAGGTGGTTGTGAAGTTACACATGAGATGATTCGTCGTGTGCTTCCGAAGAAAACCTCTTTTGATAACTTAACTCAGGATGATATCAATCTTATGATGAGTCATATCAACTCATATAACAGAAAAAAGCTGAATAACCAGTCGGCACACCAGTTGTTCAGCTTCATTAATGGCGGGGATATTCTTGACAAGTTAGGAATAAAATCCATTCCCGCTAATGAGATTAACCTTACACCTCTATTACTGAAAAAAAAAGAAACGTAGCGCCATTCGGAAAAAATACTGAACCGAATGAGGGGTGGAATTTAATCTTGCGAAAAAAGAAATAAAATTCGACCTCCGCTTAACGTGACTCTTTTTTCAGAGGATTAAGATCTCAAAAAAAGAATATCAGCATATGAAGCATAAAACAACTTGTTTCTAATAGTAAATTCCAGTTTTGAAGAACTTTGCAAAACTAACTTCCATAAAAATCATGATATTTTGATTTGCCAGAATTTACTTATGCAAGCGATTAGCTAAATCAGAACTTAAACTTGCAAACTGGAAGCTCGGATTCCAATTCAGCAAAAACAGGTATTTTCTTCTGGTATAAGTTACAATATATAGAAAGATATACGATATTCAATATATATTTATCGAATATCAATAAAATTATATTGACATTCGTATAATAGAGTGATATGTTAAGGCTACCAAGAAGGAAAGAGGTATTCATTATGGAGAAGAGAGAGTTGTCGGAAAAGGAGCTGCGGGAGAAAAAGTTATCTTTGGCGAAGGGTACGAAGTACCTGTTGGATATTATGTTCTATAGTGGGATCCTGGTGACGATAAGTCTGCCGTTTAGTCTCAAATACATAGGAAAATATCTGGAGGCTGTGGAGGAACATTACCTTCCGGCAGTGATCATATTCGCCATTCTGGGCGTGCTGGCGTTATTGTTGATCAATGAACTGCGCAAGATGTTTGGCACGGTGCTTGCAGAGAACTGCTTTGTACCGGAAAATGTGGCGAGCCTTAGGAGAATGGGAGACTTAAGCTTTTTCATCGCCGCCATGAGCGCTGTGAGATGTGTGGTGTACCTGACCATTGCCATGCTGGTGATCATTTTGGTATTTATTATTGCAGGCATGTTCAGCAAAGTGCTGGCGATGGTATTTGAAGAAGCCGTGCGCTACAAGAAAGAAAACGACTTAACAATCTAAAAATTCAGTCACGAAGTGATAGAGCGTGTGATACGCGACTATGTAAATGACGCCGGCTGAACGGAAATTCAAAAGTAGAAAGGCATCTATTATGGGAATCATTGTAAATCTGGATGTAATGATGGCAAAGCGGAAGATCAGCCTGACGGAACTGGCGAATCAGGTGGATCTGACCCAGGCCAATCTGTCCATCCTGAAAAATAATAAAGCAAAAGCCATACGTTTCTCTACGCTGGAATCCATCTGCGAGGTGCTGCATTGTCAGCCCGGAGACATTCTGGAATATGTGGAAGATTCAAAAGAAGAGAAAAACAATTAAATCCTGAAAGGGGGAGATCACAATGCAGGAAAATACAGTAGTACAGGAAACAACTTCAGCAAATCAGGGACAGATATCCGGGCAGAATGTAGTCCGGGTGGTAGAAAAGACAGAGACTGCGGAGACAAAGCGCATGAAGGAACATTTTAATTTCTTTGGACCGGTGACGTTTCTCTATGCCGTGTTCTATGCGTTTTGCATGTTTCATAACGGATCGGGAATTACCTTCCCTTTTTTTCTCGCAGGCACTTTACTGTATTTTGTCTTCTCGCTGTTAAAACTGGAGATTACCTTGAAAAAAGGAAGCACCTTTTACATGATCAGCATTCTGCTGCTGGGGATATCCACCTTCTGCACGGACGGATGGGCAATCATCAGCCTGAATAAGCTGGCGGTCTTTTTGCTGGTAATGTGTCTGCTGCTGAATCAATATTTTGATACCACAAAGTGGAAGCTTGGGAAATATGTGGGGAGTATCTGCCAATTGGTGGTTATGAGCTTTGGGGAACTGGGGAAGCCTTTTTCAGATGGCAAAGCCTATTTTCGTGAAAAGGGAAAAGTAAATAAGAAGGTATGGTATGGGCTGCTGGGAGTAGTGATCGCATTGCCGATTGTGCTGATCGCTGCCGGACTGTTAAGCTCTGCCGATGCGGTATTCCGTAAGATGACAACGGATTTCATGAACTGGATTCGCCCGGGCAATATATTCAACGTAGTCATCAGGGTAACATTTCTGTTCTTTACTTCCTATGCACTGACTTCTTATCTGTGTAAGAGAAGCATCCCGGAGGAAGTGAAGGATCGCAGAAAGGGTGAGCCGGTACTGGCAATTACGATTATGTCATTGCTGTCACTTTTGTATCTGTTGTTTTCCGGTATTCAGATCTTCGGATTGTTCTTGGGGAAAATGCAGCTGCCGGAGGGCTATACCTATGCACAGTACGCAAGAGAGGGCTTCTTCCAGCTGCTGGCTGTCAGCATTCTGAATCTGATCCTGGTACTGGTGTGCCTCAGCTTTTTTAGGGAAAGTAAGGTACTGAAAGTAATTATGACGATTATGTCATTATGTACTTTTATCATGATCGCGTCCAGCGTAATGCGAATGATCATTTACATCCGGTATTATTATCTGACTTTCCTGCGGATCTTCGTTCTGTGGATGCTGGCGGTACTGTTCGTCATGTTTATCGGAGTGCTGATCAACATTTACAGGGAAAGCTTCCCACTGTTCCGCTATGGTGTCGTGATGGTGACCGTGCTGTACCTGGCATTGTCCTTCAGCCATCCCGACTATATTATAGCCAGAGTGAATATTGCCAATGCACCCGGCGCGGACGGTACAGGCTGGGAAGAATCCGTGGCGCAGGATTACGGAGATGATTTTTTTGCCGGACCGTTTTTCCGGGGATCGGAATACGGAGACTTCTCTTATCTAAGTGATCTGAGTGCGGATGCGGCTCCGGCCATTATTCCTTATATGGAGAGCCTTGGGTATGATTTCGGCGCCTATGAACTGGAGAACCCTACGGATATTATGAGTGAAGATACGCAGGCTCAGTGGTGGGGGAGTTATCAGCCGAAAGGATTCGGATATTATTACCTGAACCATAATAAGAAGCGTCTGGATCAGACATCTCTGCGGACATTTAATATTTCCAGATATATGGCACGGAAACAGATAGAGGCAAGAATCGATGGAAAATAAAGAAATGAATACGGAAAAAATAAAGTTTTATAAAAAGCATCCGGTGTTGCTTACATGGCTGATTTCTATATTTATCGGACTGGGCTATGCGCTTTTTACGATCATAGCCTCTGTTATTCATTATGAGCAAAGAGATTATGTATGGGAGATCATTAAGGCTTTTACAGAAATGTTTACCTGGGCAATTTTAATGGGAGCGGTACTGGTATTTCCTGTGGTGCTGACGATCAGCGAAGGAATCTGCCTGATCAGTGAAGCATGGGAACGTCCGGTGAAGGGAGCCTGGCTGTTTGACCAGCATGTATTTTGGATGGGCGGGTTCTATGAACTATGCTATCTGGGGGTGATTATGAATGTGACATCTGCCGACTGGCAGACGCAGTTAAGCAATTCCAATCAACATACACCGATTTACAGTGGTTCCATGGTTACTTTTATAGTACTCTTGCTGCTGGCATTTATAGGGTATGAGATTCTGCAGAGCATTCCGCTTCGGAAGCTGCCGCCCCTTGTGACAGTCCTGTCGATTTCCGCAATGTACCTGGGACTGCTGGAGCTGATCCTGTTCACAGTACAGATATTCAAGCCGACGATTTTGCTTGATGGATATTTGCTATTATTTCCACTGTGCTGTGTGCTGCTAGTGGTGCGACTGCTTCTGAAGAAAATACGGGAGTGGAATGCACTGATGCAGAATGCGGAGGCGGAACACTTTGGGACGGGGAAGATTTATCAGAATCCCATGCTGCGTTGGTGTGACAGCATATTGCGGAAGGCTGCATGGTGGCCGGTGCTGGGACTGGTATTGATGTTCCCACTGTTGGGGATCCTGATCGCAATCCTCATGCTGTTTGGGCAGGCACCGGATTCTGTGATTAAAGCATTCACGGAGACCAGCGACTGGAATCTGTCACTAAGACAGGCACCGCAGAATGTCATGTATGATGAACATTATCTCTGCACGGTAGCTGCCGGCGGTCATGAAAAGGTCGTAAAGCCTATCCGTCTGGGGAGGCGGCATGGGCATGAAGTCATTGTAAACCGTCAGCTGTGCATTGCGAACGCTTTTGAACAGGTGTTGGAAGAACGGACTCCCGGCTTCCACCGGGCACTGCGTCATTTTTATGATACTTACGGGTTCCCTGTGGCGAGACTGATCCACAGTAAATACACGGCGGATCTGGTGTATTTTATCATGAAACCTTTAGAATGGATCTTCCTGTGTGTGCTGTACCTGACAGACGCGCATCCCGAGAACCGCATTGCCGTGCAGTATACCGGGAAAACGGCAGCGCAGGTGGAAGAATAGTAAAATATTAACTCCCTTTTCGGAATTGTGTACCCACTGAAAACGAACCTATAAACATGCATTCACAATGCATAAAAACACGTTCCGGCTATTTCCCACACATTGAAATATACACTTAGATAACATATAATACGAAATATATTTTGGGGAGGATTATGACCATGAAAAAGAAATTATGCAGTATTGTTTGTCTTTGCTACTTTGTTTCAATTATGTTATGTGCATGTGGAAGAAAAGAACAGGGGAATCCTATTAGATTGCCAGCCAGAGAGGATATTGTATCGATTGGTGTCTCTGACGGTGACAAATATGCTATGTCACCTAACACAGAAGGTGAAGCTACGGAGTTTATTGATGAATTTTTATCTATGCTAATGGATATGGAAACAACCAGTCAGCAATCAATCAATGATGCACCGGTCAACAAAGATTCTATTACGATCAATATAAATTGTGATGGGGCGGCAGGAACTACTCTTTTTTACTATGTAGATAAAGGAATCGAATATGTAGAACAGCCATATCAAGGAATTTATAAACCAACGCCTGCTTTAGGTAATTGTATAACTGAAATGCTTGCTTCGGCAGATAATAGACCGCTAATGGTAACATTTCAGGCATCGGTAATTGAAACGAATCATGATTCAATAATAGTAAAACCGGTAGATGGTTCTTTGGAACTTGATTCAGCAGATAAGTTTTATATATCAAACGAAGAGAACCTTGAATTGCAAATTGGAGATTTCGTAGAAATTAGCTATAACGGAGAAATAATGGAATCATATCCTGCACAATTAGGAGAGGTTTATAAAATTACCGTGATAGAACAGACAGAAGCAAATGCCATGTGGGATAGAATACCTATGGTAAGAATAGATGGTAAATTATACTACGATACAGGGAGAGAAAGCATCATGGATGCACGTTGTGGCACTATGGATGGAGAAATAACATCAACTGTCGATGGAACTGAAATACCAACAGAAGATAATCAGTCTAATTTTGGAAGTGGATTTGGTTATCAGTATGGGGCAGACGATACAATAGAAATTTATATGAATGAAAAGTGGTTCGTCTTTGAATACAGAGAAGAATCTGAATGAGAGAATAAACGATAGATAAGTCAAATTAAATTCAAAAGGCTGTCTCAATAAAGGGATAGCCTTTTTCAATTCTCAGCCTAAATTTTCTCAATATTCAGTAGGCAAAATCCAAGATACAGTTGCTCAAATTGCTCGAAAAATTAAGAAATGTATGAATATACACTAAAATTGGGGAAATGAACAGCGGGAACACTTTTCCGAAAAGGGAGAATATTAATGGAAAAAGCTCTCCCTTTTGGATATAATAATATTTGAAAGGGAGGCTTTTTATATGATAAAAGTGAATTGAACTAAATCGTTAAGGAAAGAATCGAAGGTGGTGCAAACGAAAAAGCAGTATTGAGAC
>ENA-OROZ01001553-OROZ01001553.1-human-gut-metagenome-genome-assembly--contig:-NODE-1553-length-20676-cov-5.213375_pt1 | contig 20676 bp, 16 predicted proteins | sample MGYA00242138_ERZ509066 | MGnify/ENA primary metagenome ERZ509066 (study PRJEB26280, sample SAMEA2338691) | human gut metagenome | biome: human gut; feature: human-associated habitat; material: faeces... | reverse complement strand
GATTGATTTCTTCGTATTCTGTCAGTGCGTCAACAATGGGTTGCACACCTTCCATTACTACTTCTTTTACTGTCTTCGTGTTGTCAAGATAGGGTTCCTGCGCCAAATAACCTACGGAATACCCCGGAGAGAAGACCACTTCTCCCTGATAGGATTTCTCTAAACCTGCGATAATCTTCATTAACGTTGACTTACCGGAACCATTCAGACCAATAATACCGATTTTCGCTCCATAAAAGAATGACAGGTAAATGTCTTTCAACACATTTTTATTTGGAGTGAATGCTTTGCTCACCCCTACCATTGAGAAGATAATTTTTTTATCGTCAGCAGCCATATATTAATAATGTATATTGTTGATAATGGCACAAAGATAAGAAAAATGTTTGAAATCCTTTGGAGTTATAAAAAAATGTTCTACCTTTGCACCCGCATTTCGAAAGAAAGTAACAAGGATTGATTCGCTAGCTCAGCAGGTAGAGCACAACACTTTTAATGTTGGGGTCCTGGGTTCGAGCCCCAGGCGGATCACTGAAACAACAAGAAAAATCAAGCAAATCCCTGATAATCAGATATTATCAGGGATTTCTTTTTTTTGGCAGATAGCAAAAATAGCCGTTTCAAGTATATTATCGGTGGATAAATCGTGGGACTAAAATTTAATCGAAAAATCTCCAAACCGTATGTAACTGCGAACATAATTCATGCGTAAAGTATTTATAGTATCTGAAACCAACAAGCTACATTGTTCTAAAGAACAAATATGTCACCATAAGATTCTGTTCCAACAGACAGAACAACGATTTAAAAAGCCATTCGGCTACCAACGGGAACTGTACCATATCTTTTAAATACTACAATGCTATGAAGAACAGAAGAATCCCCGGCCAACTCAACATACAAGAACAATAAATCTCCGATAAAAGAAGAAAGACAGATATATAGAACTAAATTAGACTGTTTTACAAATAATTGCTACTTTTGCGAATATTAGTGTTATGTTATTCTTACTGTATATTATATACTTTGGATAACTTATTGCATCAATCTCGAAATTATGCATATTTCTTAATATGAGTATAAGTACAGAAGTTAAAAGAAAGTTATGGGCCTCTTCAGGAGGCTACTGTGGCAAGCCAGATTGTCATGCAGACTTATTCCCATTTTTTGAAAGTGGAGAAATAACAAATATAGAAGAGCTTGCACACATTATAGGACAAAGGGAAAATGGACCAAGGGGCAAAAATAATTTACCCATAAGTCAGCGAGATGAATTTGAAAATATAATACTGCTATGTCCAACTTGCCATACAACTATTGACAAAAACCCACAGCTATTCCCTAATGATACTATAAAACAATGGAAAAAGAACCATGTGGAAAGTATCAAAAATCTTTTTCATGCACCCAAATTTGATTCACGAAAAGAAGCAGCGAAATACCTAAGACTATTATTTGCAGAGAATAAGGCAATATTTGATAAATATGGTCCTTACTCTGAAAATGCGAAAACGAAGCCGATGGAAACCGAATTTATGTGGGAAAAGCTATCGATACAAAAGTTATTACCCAATAATAGAAAAATAGAGTCAACAGTTGAACAGAATCAAGAACTTTTAAGGGATAATGAATTCGGTTTATTTATAGAATTTAAATTGCATAGAGCAGGTTTTGAGTACAATAAAATTTCCGGAGATGTAAATTCTACAGTTCCGACCTTTCCAATTGACTTTGAAAATATATTTCAATGAGAGAAAAAAACATAGAAAAAGTCGCTCCATCAAGTAAAACCTTTTTTAAGAATGGTATGAATGGGCATTCAGCAGTAAGATGTATTACTGATTTAGGAAACAACATGTATCTAATAAACAGAACCGACAATAAACCAGATATTAAGGTTTTAGTAGCTGATATCTACATTGCAGGCGAAGCTGATATACTTGAAATCAGCTCTAATTTGCATGATATAGATTGTATTGTCCTAATTGGATTTTATAATCGGTACTCAAATGAAGCCAAAAAATTGGCCAAATCAATGAATGTAGGTTTATTTAACTATAGAGAGTTCTTTGGAGCTATCCATTATAGTGGCAATGCTTTTATTGATTATACACAAAAGGAAAGATGATTAAATTAAGTATTCCCCCTCAAAAACACTTTGACCATTACCTTTTTGGATCGATTTTATACTCAGAGAATCCTTCTGATATTGATATTGCAATAATCTATGACAAAAAATTTATCAGCTTACAAGACGCTATTCACTATCGGCACAAATTGATTGAAAGGCTGTCTGAGTTTACACCGTTAGAAATTGACACAATCCTTCTTTCAAAAGAAGAAGAAATTGAAGTTGAATTTTTATCAAATGCTAAACACCTAAAGATTTAAGACTACGTATTACACACGGTTTGTCGGTAACCTCGGACAGAATATTACGTAAAGTATGTATGACTCAATAGGATATGCTTTCTGAGATTCCCGAATTACCTGACACTGAATTCCGTGGAAGTAATATTGCCTGGTTAAGAGACGGTTCTGTAAGTGGCTCTCTGGATTTCTTTTCATTGGCAGTCACAGAGACCTTTTAAAACCCGGTGAAATGCAGTACGTTTAAGTGAGAATTTTCTCTGTCGTTTACAAGTGCTATTATACTCCGTATCCTACATTAAACAAGATACAGAGTATAGTAGTAGAAGTGTAATCACTAAAAAAGACTAAAAAAGGTGCTTCGGAATTTGGTTGTCACAGAAACAATGCCCAACTTTGCACCGCAAAACAAGAATAAACATATAATTCCTCATCGGAGGGCATTATGTACAACGATAGTGCCGGATAAGATGAATGGTAGAAAAATCATTCATTTTATCCGGCACTTTCTTTATCAAAGAACGAACCAGAGTGAAAATTAAATATTGAAAGATATGGAAATAGTAAGTAGTAAAAAGACAAAGTTAGCGAAACCAGGTTTTGTATTTATCCAAACAGTGGTAATGAAAACACTGTATTCTGTTCCACACAACTTTATGTATAACCATCTAAATATATAGAATTATGAATATCTTGTACTCAACGACCTATCTGATCTGCTATACGATATCCATACTTCCTTACTGGGTTTTATATCGGATATCCGACATTCTTTACGTTCTACTCTATCATCTTATTAAATACAAGAGAAAAATCGTTCGCAATAACCTTCATATATCTTTTCCTCATAAGGAAAAGCATGAAATTCTTACCATAGAAAAAGAATTCTATTCCTTTCTATGCGATCAGTTTGTTGAGACTATCAAGCTATGCTCCATCTCAGAGAAAGAAATAAGTAAACGCATGCTTTTTGAAGGACTCCCTGAAATGCTAAATGGACTAAAAAATGAAAACAAGAATTTTGCTTTTCTCTATATGAGCCATTATGGTAACTGGGAATGGTTATCACTGCTCGCAACCAAAGTACATAAGCAAAACTCACAGATAGTCAACGGATATATCTATTATCCTTTGAAGAACAAGGTGTTTGATAAAATACTCTTTAAACTGCGGAATCGATTCGGTGGAAAAAGTATCACGATAAAAGAGACTATCCAACGAATCATTGAATTAAAAGAAAATTCCCGGAAAGCAATAATCGCTTTTGTATCCGATCAGGCACCACTATGGAGTGGGAAATACCATTGGAGTAACTTCTTCCAGTGGGAAACCCCGGTGGTTACCGGTGCCGAACAAATAGGAAAACATGTGGACGCACTCATCTTTTATGCAGAGATGGAGCGCATCAAAAGGGGATATTACCGATGCAAAATTAGTCGTATGATAGACGATATACAGCAATATGCTGACTACGAAGTAACCGACTTATTTATGAGCAAACTAGAACAATCCATACATAAAGCTCCATCATACTGGTTGTGGACACATAACAGATGGATACGTACCCGGGAAGAAATTATGGTCTGGTACAAAAGAATTATACATAAAAAAGAAAACGTTTGATGAAAGAGTTAAATCTGACACAAGGCAGCGTACCTAAAGTACTATTACAATTTGCAGTACCTTTTCTAATAGCGAATATACTACAGGCACTCTATGGAGGGGCCGATCTTTTTGTTGTGGGTCAATATGACGACTCGGCAAGTGTGGCAGCCGTAGCTATCGGCAGTCAGGTAATGCAAACCATTACGGGAATTATCCTCGGCATTACAACAGGCACTACCGTACTGATCGCTATAGCGACCGGCTCAAAAGACAACCGGCAGGTAGCTTCCACAATCGGATCATCCGTGTGGTTGTTCTCAATTATCGGGGTTGTACTAACCCTGACAATGACACTTTACCACAGTCAGATAGCCGAATGGATGCATACTCCATCCGAAGCAATGTCTGATACAAAAAGTTATATTCTGGTCTGCTCAACCGGTATTCTGTTTATTGTGGGATACAACGTTGTATGTGGTATCCTACGTGGTTTAGGCGATTCAAAAACTCCACTTTATTTCGTAGCATTGGCGTGTGTTATCAATATTGTTCTCGACTTTATATTAGTCGGATATTTCCATCTTGGAGCTACTGGAGCAGCCATTGCCACCGTAACGGCACAAGGAGTCAGTTTTGCCACCGCACTTTGGTTCCTTTACCGAAAAGGGTTTCATTTTGAGTTTACACGACGTGATATCCGGCTAAACAGAAGTTTATCGAAGAGAGTTCTGACATTGGGGGCTCCCATTGCATTGCAGGATGCCCTCATCAATACCTCATTTCTATTAATTACCGTTATCGTAAACCAAATGGGGGTTATCGCATCAGCATCTCTGGGTGTTGTCGAAAAAATCATCGTATTCGCGATGTTACCTCCAATGGCCATATCATCTGCAGTAGCAACGATGACAGCACAAAATTATGGAGCCGGACTTGTACAGAGAATGAATCAATGTCTTCTCTCCGGAATAGGGTTCGCCCTTATCTTCGGAGTAACAGTTTGCCTATATTCGCAATTCCTGCCAGAAACACTTACGGTATTTTTCACCAAAGACCCTATGGTAGTAGCAATGGCCGCTGAGTATCTGAAGGGATATAGTCTCGACTGTGTCATCGTTAGTTTCGTGTTCTGCATCAATTCTTATTTCAGCGGACAAGGAAACTCAATATTCCCTATGATTCATAGTTTAATAGCCACTTTCCTGTTTCGCATCCCACTCTCATACTGGTTCAGTCAAATAGACAGTTCCTCATTATATATTATGGGATTTGCACCACCTATATCAACAGTTGTATCCTTACTGATATGCATCTGGTATTTGAGATATACAAAAAACAGACGTTTGAAAGAAGGTATAATAACAGCCATTTAAACAACTTTATTAACAGCTTATCCTGGTTATTCACAACATTACTCATTACTATTGTTCATAAAGTATGAATAACCGATAGAAGATTCGGATAATCAAGAGATTACCCTGTTAATAACTTTGTTTAAACACTGATTTTCCTCGCAATAAACGGTGAGAGTCGCGCATATAAAACCGATGAATCAACCCAATTGCCCAGTGATACATTACCCCCGATGAACTGAACTTTCTTCATTGCTGGTATGTTATAACAATATAAACATTAAAAACATTGCGGTTATGGAAAAATATCTAATTCACAGTAACGAGCTGCACCTGATTGATAAGGCAAAAATCCATCAGGCTGTAGAAAAGATGGTAGAATCTCTCGACATGGCAGCAGGGTCAACTTCTTGTTTCGACTTGTACAAAGTAGTGGAAACCTATTTTACAGACCTGGATAAACGGAAAAAGATGAACCATCTCCTGGATATCACAGATACAGCCGAAGAGATAGAAGAAGAATTTGGAGTATGCTAACTTAATAAAAAATATCAGTACATATAAAGAAAAAGAGTCTTTAAAAAACTTTATACACTCAATAAAAAAACAGCGTCATGAAGATTGCCATAATCTTCATGACGCTGTTTTTTCATATCCTATACCATCCGTTTTTATTACTCGATGAGCGTAAACTTCTTTTTAAGACGAATATCCTCCGAACTGGCTCCCACGCGTACTTCAAATGTACCCGGTTCAACTGTCCATTCCATATTCCGATCAAGTAGTTCCAAATCTGCGGGTTTCAGGGTGAAATGCATACGTTTCGTTTCATTGGGTTGCAATAAAACGCGTTGGAAACCACGCAAACGCGAATCATAAGTCACTACACTACTAACCAAATCACGTACATAAAGCTGCGCCACTTCCTCTCCTGCATATTTTCCTGTGTTGGTAATATCAAAAGAGATCTGTACTTCACCTTGTGTCCCTTTGGCAGGAGCTGTCACTTCAAGATTACTATAAGCAAAAGTTGTATAGCTAAGTCCATAACCGAAAGGATACAAAGCCCCCAGTACCCGTGTACTTCCGCTACCATTGGGGCCGGATGAAGGTTGAGTACCATGTGATCCTTTCTTAAACGGGAAGTTTAATTCAATCTGCCCTACTGATTTTGGAAAAGTAACGGTCAGTTTACCTCCCGGATTATAATCACCAAACAGCGTTTCTGCAATAATCTTCCCACCCTGGAAACTCGGGAACCAGGCCTCAAGAATAGCCGGCAAATTCTGATCTTCCCAATTGATAGTAAGTGGCTGACCATTGATAAGTACCAGTACTACCGGTTTCCCTGTGGCATGCAGTGCTTGCAAAAGTTCACGTTGGCGCCCAGGTAACTCAAGAGAGGTACGAGAGCGGCTCTCTCCTACCCGGTATTCGTCTTCACCCATCACGGCAATGATCACGTCGGCAGACTGTGCCTCTGAAACAGCCTTATCCATATCCGCCACTTCCTCTGCTGTAAGTACTGCCGGCAATACTTCACTGGCAGGCCATTCTTTATCTATGATATTACACCCCTTTGAGTAAACAACTTCCACATCTCCTTTTAAATAGTCTTTGATACCCTGAAGTACAGTAATCGTTGGCAAACCATTCGGACCATAGCGGCTAATCATAAAGTTATCTTCATCTGCTAATGGCCCGGTAACCAATACTTTCTTTATCTCTTTCTTATTTAATGGTAACAGTTGTCCATCGTTTTTAAGTAAGACCAAAGACTGACGTTGCATCTCCTTTACAAATTCCGAATGCTTGTCTGCACCTGCCACTTCATCCGCCTCTTTCGGATTATCCCGGTAAGGAGCATCAAACAACCCCAGACGAAACTTCACTGCCAACACTTCACTTACACGCTTGTCAATCGTTGCCATTGATATCTTGTTTTCTGCCAGCAAACGACGAATTGGCAAGATGAAATCAGCCGGAGGTGTAAAATGAGTACGCACATTCAATCCCGCTTCCAACACCTGTCGTACAGCTTCGTCATAATCTTCGGCTACCTGATGCTTGGTATGCACAAATTCCACTGCCTGGCTATCGCTCACCACGTATCCGTCAAAGCCATATTCTTCACGCAATAACTTTGTCAGGAAATAGTAACTTGAAGTCACCGGCTCTCCATTCCAATCATTATAACTACTCATCACCCCCATCGGATGCGATTGTTGTATCACATGTTTAAAAGGATACAGATAAATTTCGTGCAACTCACGGGGAGTAACATGAGGATCGGTCCGGCAGTTTCCATCCCGGCCACCTTTAGGACTACTGTATACAGCAAAGTGCTTCAGAGTAGCTGCCACTCCCTGTGACTGAATGCCATCTACCATTTGCACACCCAGTTCGCCAATAAGATAAGGATCTTCTCCATAACATTCCAGTGTACGCCCCCATCTCGGATCACGCACCACATCAAGAATAGGCGCATATACATTGGTATATCCTAATACGCGAGCTTCTTTACCCACAATTTCTCCCGCTTCACGTACCAGTTCTGTATTCCAGGTACTTCCAATCGCTATCGGAGCCGGAAGCGGTGTTGCTTTTGTATGATTAAGTCCATGAATACCCTCATTAGAGAAATCAACAGGAATGCCCAAACGGGTCTCTTCAATAAACCAACGCTGAGTTTCATTGATAGCCTTTACATGATTGGAAAAAGGAACAATAAGATGGGGTACCCGTTTGGCACCTCTACCTACCCCGTTGAGTTGTTCATCGATATTCGCAATACCATCTTTCCAGATAGCTTCTTTCCAGGCAGGAGTAGGCAAAGAGTCTTTCAGAACACGCCCAAAGCCATAGAGTGTAGCAAGCTGACAACTTTTCTCTTCTATCGTCATCTGTGAAAGTAAATCCTTTACTCGCTTCTCAACAGGTTGCGAAGGGTCTTCAAAGATATCTTTCACACCATTTTTATTAAAATCAATCCATCCTTTTTTATAGATTGATTTGGAGGACGACTGTGCAGAAACAACTGAAACGCACTGCCCAGTCCAAGCAATGCATACTAAAAGAAGTAATTTTTTCATATTTATTATATAAGAGTTTGACCGCCTGCAAGACGGATAGGCTGCAAATATAATAATTAATTCCAATTCACCTATAATCAAGATATTACATTTTGTGTGCGCCCACACATGTTATAAAACAATAAACGGTGAACAAACTGTGTTATCCACAGTTGTTCACCGTCCATGATTTATCGTTCACTATCTATTTAGTTCCCCTGATGTACAGTAAGTTGCGGGAATGGAAAATTGATACCCTTTTCATTGAAGGTATTGTAAATAGCCTTATTGATATCAAAGTAAACGCCCCAATAATCAGAGGTTTTCACCCATACACGGATCACAATATTGACACTGCTTGCATCCAGTGCATGAAGAGCTATAAAAGGCTCCGGAGTATCCAGTATACGATTATCGGCAGCCAGTACTTCACGTACCACACGGTCTACTTTATCATAATCTTCACCATAATCCACACCAACGACCCACTCCACACGACGGGTTTCCTGCGTATTATAATTCGTCACTACGCCACTACTCAACGCACCATTCGGTACGTAAACCAATTTATTATCTCCCGTAGTCAGAATGGTATGGAATATCTGTATTTCTCTTACTGTACCCGAGAAGTTCTGACTCTCAATCCAGTCACCTACCTTATAGGGTTTAAACAATAAAATCACCAGTCCCCCTGCAAAGTTCTGAAGATTACCGGATAATGCCATACCAATAGCCACACCGGCAGAGGCCAGTAACGCTGCAAATGAGGTAGTCTCCACACCCAATGCACCAACGACTGAAATAATCAAAAGTATCGTCAACAAAATATTTACAAGACTCTTGACAAACGTCTTGATGCTCACATCTACATGCCGCTTGTCCATCATCCGGGCAGCCAATTTGTTCAGCATCGATACAAGGAAGCGTCCTACGATAAAAACAAGCACTGCTTTCAGGATACTTCCACCGGCACGTACACCTGCGTCTATAAGTTGTTGGGTTATAAGAGATATTTTGTCAAGACCTTCAGCATTAGCAATAGCCTGGTCCAGATTGTCGGCGGCAACCTGCAGAGAATCAGTTACAGCCTGAGTAATTTGTAATAATAGCATAATTAGTTTTTTGTTTTGAGTAAATAATTTGAGTCTGTTAATTCAATCATAACAAGTTACAAAGTTACTTTGTTTTAAGTAAATATAAAAGTTTTTTTTGCTTTCCTCATCCGAAAGCGCTAATTTTGCCAACGATTTCACAATACAGGGGTGCCTTAACATGACGGGCTGAGAACATACCCATAGAACCTGAACCGGGTAATGCCGGCGTAGAGAACGAATAAATTACACAATGAAAAAGAATCTATCAGCTGTTGCCTTTCTAATGGCAGCCAGCATCAACATCTTTGCACAAACAAGCGCCAAAGATAGTTTGAGAGTAGTCAACCTGCAAGAGGTGCAGATAGTATCCACCCGTGCCACTTCTAAAACTCCGGTGGCATACAGCAATATTTCTAAAAAGGAGATCCGAAAACAGAACTTCGGACTTGACCTGCCTTTTCTGTTAACGACCACCCCATCGGTACTTACCACCTCGGATGCCGGAAGCGGAGTAGGCTATACCAGTATTCGTGTGCGCGGTACAGACGCCACGCGTATCAATATTACAGCCAACGGCATTCCAATGAACGATGCAGAGAGCCATTCCATCTTTTGGGTGAATACCCCCGACCTGGCTTCTTCACTCGAAGATATGCAAATCCAACGCGGAGCAGGCACATCGACTAATGGTGCCGGAGCATTTGGCGCAAGTATCAATTTGCGTACTGCCGGCATTCCTTCCAAAGCATACGCTGAGGTTTCCGGTTCTTACGGATCATTCAATACGCATAAGGAGACGGTTAGCGTAGGTTCCGGGTTGATAGGCAATCATTGGGCCTTTGATGCACGCGTATCGAATATACAGAGTGACGGATATCGCGACCGTGCCACATCAGATTTGAAGTCGTACTTCCTGCAAGGAGGATATTACGGTGAAAATACGACCCTGAAGTTTATCACTTTTGGCGGCAAAGAGAAAACCTATCATGCCTGGGACGGTATCAGCCGGAAACAATTGGAGACTGACCGTACCTATAACCCAAACGGAGCCATCAAAGACGACAACCTGAACAAAGGAAACACCATAGGATTTTATGACGACCAGACGGATAATTATAATCAGACGAACTATCAGTTAATATTCAATCACCTGTTTTCTTCCGAATGGAATCTGAACATTGCCCTGCATTACACAGATGGTTTCGGATATTACCAGGAGTATAAGAACGGACGTACACTGGAAGAGTACGGACTAAAACCATTCTACCTCCCCGGAAACACAGAAGCGCAAACGAAGACCAATCTGGTACGCCAAAAGCTCGTAGACAGCGGCTTTGGCGGCGGCGTATTTTCTGTTGATTATAAAAACGAGAAGTTAAATGCCTCTCTGGGTGGAGGCTTGAATCGTTATAGCAACGATCATTATGGCAAAGTGATCTGGGTAAAGAATTATACTGAAGCGCTGAATCCCGATCATGAATACTATCGCAACAATGGTAGTAAGACAGACGGAAACATCTATGTCAAAGCCAATTATCAAATAGCCGGAGGATTGCATGCTTATGCTGACCTGCAATATCGTTACATCAATTACAAGATAACGGGAGACAATGATAAATGGGATTGGACTGCAGAACCCGGACATCTCCAACGCCTGAACGTAAACGAGCACTTCAGTTTCTTCAATCCTAAAGCCGGCTTATTCTGGCAATTCAACCCATACCACAGCGCTTACGCTTCTTTTGCCGTAGCCCAGAAAGAGCCTACACGTAATAACTATACCGACGGACTATTCGAAAAACTTCCCCGTCCGGAAAAGATGTTAGATTATGAATTAGGATATACTTTCCGCAACAGTTGGTTCACTGCCGGAGTGAACCTGTATTATATGGACTATACCGACCAACTGGTACTAAATGGAAAAGTAAACGATATCGGCGAGGCAATGGCAGAAAATGTCAAAGACAGTTACCGCATGGGAGTAGAGCTCTCTTTAGGCGCCCGTATCACCGACTGGCTACGCTGGGATATCAACGGGACATGGAGTAAAAACCGCATTAAGAATTACACCGGTTATGTGAGTGACTATGATGACAACTGGGATGAACTTTATACTCAAACAGCTATTTATGCGGGGGATACTCCCATTTCTTTTTCTCCTTCGTTTATGGGAAACAGCCTGATCGGTTTTAATTATAAAGGTTTCGATGCATCCTTGCAATCACAATATGTCAGCCGTCAGTATCTCGACAATTTCGGTTTAAAGGAGAACTCACTCGATCCATCTTTTGTGAGTCATCTTAGTTTAGCTTACAGTTTCAAACTGCCTTCTGTGAAACAAATCACTGTCGGTGCCACTATCTACAACCTCTTTAACACGAAGTACGAAACCAACGGATACTCGCAGAATGCCGCTGTTTATGAAGGAGGAGATAAGAATCAAAAAGCTGTTCTCTCCTACGACCCACGTTTTTATCCGATGGCAGGAACCAATGTACTGGCGCACATAGCAATTAGATTTTAAATAAACCAAGTACAACCATGAACTACCTTGAAATCATTGGTACCCTCATTGGGTTGCTCTATCTTTGGTTAGAATACCGGGCAAGTATTTATCTGTGGATAGCAGGTATCATAATGCCTGCCATCTATATTTTTGTGTATTACAGAGCCGGACTATACGCCGATTTTGGTATCAATATCTATTATCTTCTCGCAGCGGTTTATGGCTGGCTGGTATGGAAGTACGGCAATAAGGCGCACGAAAAAGCAGAGTTACCCATCACGCATATTCCGTTAAAGTATCTTCCTGCTCTGATGTCTGTATTCATTATCACCTTCATAGGTATCGCCCTGATACTGATTAACTTTACCGACAGTAATGTTCCCTGGCTCGACTCATTTACTACTGCACTGAGTATCATCGGTATGTGGATGCTTGCCCGTAAATATGTAGAACAGTGGTGGGCATGGATACTGGTAGACGTGGTATGCTGCGGCCTTTATATCTACAAAGATTTGTATTTCACCTCCGGACTCTACGGACTTTATTCAATAATCGCTATCTTTGGCTTCCTCAAATGGAAACAAATGATGCCTAAACCGTAACTCCGGCAGAAAAAAGTACGGAATGCGTTTTACATCTCTCTTATTTACAAATGAATATGACAACAGAAGCAGTTATTCTCGGTAATGGTGATTATCCTTCACATCCATATCCACTGAATGTATTATCACAAGCTCCATACGTAGTTTGCTGCGACGGCGCTGCCAACGAGTATATTCGCCGGGGCTTTCGTCCGGATGCTATTATCGGAGACGGAGATTCGCTCTCTCCCGAGAATCGGGAACGGTTTGCCGGAATCTTCCACCGTGTGAACGATCAGGAAACAAATGATCAGACCAAAGCCATCCATTTTTTGCAGGCACAAGGAAAACGGCAGATCGTCATTGTAGGAGCTACAGGCAAACGTGAAGATCACACATTGGGTAACATCAGCCTGTTAATAGACTACATGCAGGAAGGGCTTCAGGTGCAAATGATAACAGATCATGGTATCTTTATCCCCGCTTGTAACACACAGGTATTCACTTCACAACCGGGACAACAGGTTTCTATTTTCAACTTCGGAGCAACGGGATTACAGGGAGAAGGATTAGCCTATCCGCTAAGCGATTTCAGTAATTGGTGGCAAGGTACCTTGAATGAAACCACCGAATATGAATTTTGTATTCATGCAACAGGAAAATACCTTGTATTTATAAACTTCTGAGTGCTTCCCGCACGGGGAAGTAAGACGAGCGATGATTGCAGGTTGTTGTGTAATATTACTTCCTGCGTACTATCCGAAGTGCTAAAAAGAAAACCTATAACATACTGATTATCAATATACAAGCAGAACAATTTTCTCCTCGATGCCAAAGGGGTTCCTCCCCGGAGCCGAGCCCCCTCTTCCCCGGAGCCGAGCAAGGCACGCGACTCCGGGGGAGTATCTAATGTAAAACAATATAACTTTATTGAAGGCTTTCCTTGAGTCTCACTCAGGTACTTTTCAGGCATCCGGCATCTTTGTTTTTAAAGAGCAAGCAGGTAATTCTTGAAATCAACAAACTCCTTTGTCATCGGCAAACTCTTCTTCTCACCTTTCATGAAGGCTTGCAGCTTAGCAGGAATCTCTACTTTATCTCCAACAATTCCTTCTACTGTATCCAGGAACTTAGCCGGATGTGCTGTTTCAAGAAACACACCGGTTTCTCCGGGCTTCAACCCCTCTTCAAGGGCACGATAACCACAGGCTCCATGCGGATCAAGCAGGTAATGAGTATCTTCATACGTTTTCTTTACCGTTTCACGGATTTGTTCATCGGTATAGGTTGTACCGGTTATCTCAGCCGAAATAGCAGCATGCGAACCACCATAAAGATCGAGCACACGGGCAAAGTTACTCGGATCGCCCACATCCATGGCATTTGCAATAGTGGCAACGGATGGACGCGGATTATACTTACCCGTTTGCAGATACTGATAGAAAATATCATTCTTATTATTAGCAGCGATAAAGCGTTTCACGGGTAACCCCATCTTTTTGCCAAAGAGTCCGGCTGTGATATTACCAAAGTTACCACTGGGCACACAGATCACGGCATTATCCGCTTTCCCAGCTTTCTTCAATTGTGCATAGGCATAGAAATAATAGAACGCCTGAGGCAGAAAGCGGGCCACATTAATAGAGTTGGCACTGGTCAGTTGCATATGTTCATTCAGTTCCTTATCCATAAAGGCAGACTTCACAAGCGCCTGGCAATCATCAAAAGTACCATCCACTTCGAGAGCGGTAATATTCTGTCCTAAGGTAGTGAACTGCTTTTCCTGTATTTCACTGACTTTCCCTTTGGGATAAAGCACATAGACATGAATACCGTCTACTCCGAGGAAGCCATTGGCAACCGCACTACCGGTATCACCGGAAGTAGCCACAAGTACATTCACCTGCTTTTTACCCTCTTTACGGATAAAGTAACCCAGCAAACGTGCCATGAAGCGGCCACCTACATCTTTAAAGGCAAGCGTAGGACCGTGGAACAATTCGAGTGAATAGATATTATCTTTCACATGCACCAACGGCACATCAAAGTTCAATGTATCATAGACAATCTGTTTCAACGTATCTGCCGGAACGTCTTCTCCAAAGAAAGCATCGGCTACGCGATAGGCTATCTCCTGAAAAGTAAGCGTATCAATGGTGTCATAAAACTCCTGAGGCAGTGGTTTAATCATTTCGGGCATAAAGAGCCCCTTATCGGCAGCCAAGCCCTTCACTACAACTTCTTCAAGAGTAGCAACAGGAGCCTGACGGTTAGTGCTGTAATATTTCATAAGTGGTATTTTAAATTTGGTTTATACTGAGTTAGTGATGAGTGATTAGTGATAAGTGATTAGTGCTGTGCAGCGTCAGTACCATTGCGCAAGCCCACTGTCAATTGTCAACTGTCAATTGTCAACTCTTCACGGGTAGTGCCATAAATTCGTTAATAAATTCATCTGCCTTCATCAGGCCATACACCCCGTCACAAGCGGCCACTTCGTCATAGGTCTGCACTTCGTCCGGTGTAATGCCCGGATACCAGATAAGAAACGGAATAGGTTCGTTGGTATGAGTACGAAGCTCGCAAGGGGTAGGATGATCGGGCAATACGGCAATGGCTACCGGTTCGTCCCAGTCTTTCACAGCTTCATAGATAGGGCCAACAGCACGGCTATCCAGGTTTTCAATTGTAAGAAGTTTCAACGGAATATCTCCTTCATGTCCCGCCTCATCACTGGCTTCGATATGGAGATAGACGAAGTCATCCGTCCTCAATGCTTCCAGTGCAGCTGCCACTTTGTTTTCATAATTCGTATTATAGAGTCCGGTTGCTCCTTCCACCGCAATGCGGCGAAGTCCGGCATAGTATCCGATTCCATTTATCAGATCGACCGCCGAAATAACAGCTCCTCTTTTCACCTGAGGGAAAGTATCGGAAAAAGTATCCATTTGCGGACGGTATCCCGGGCTCCAGGGCCAAATACTATTGGCAGGGTCTTTGCCTTCGGCCATACGTTTCAGGTTCAGTGGATGATTCTTCAGCAGTTCCTGCGACTTTAAGATCAGTTCATTAATAAGATCTGCTGTCTCCCGGGCTTCCGGCACTAACGGTTTCACCATCAAAGGGCGAAAAGGTTTCAAAGGTACGTCATGAGGCGGTGTACAATCCAGCTGTTTATTTCCGTCTTTGATGACCAACAGATGACGATATTGAACACCGGTATGGAAACGTACGCGATCATTGCCTAAATGTTCCTGCAGATATTGAATCAGCACATCGGCCTCTTCAGTAGAAATATGTCCGGCAGAATGATTTTTTATATTATCTCCTTCAATACAGATGATATTGCAACGCATTGCCATCTCTCCCGGTTGAAGTTCCACACCGATACTTGCTGCCTCGAGCGGACCGCGTCCTTCATATACCTTCGGAAGATCATATCCCAATACCGACATATTGGCTACTTCACTACCGGGATGAAAACCATCCGCTACGGTCATCAGCCGTCCATTACGCCCCATGCGGGCGAGTTTATCCATATAAGGCGTTTTTGCATATTGCAGGAGCGTCTTGTCTCCCAATGACTTTACAGGCCAGTCGGCCATGCCGTCACCTAATATAATGATATGCTTCATTTTCTTAATTGACAATTGGCAGTGGACAATTGACAATTAACAAACCAACTGCAACAAAGCGCAGCAACTGTCAATTGTCAATTGTCAACTGTCCACTAAATTAAACGTTCGCTATACTCATAATATCCGCAAAGACTCCCGCTGCCGTCACACCTGCACCGGCACCATATCCCTGAATCATCATCGGATACTCTTTATAACGCTCTGTAGTAAGCAGGATAATATTGTTACTACCTTCCAGTCCGTAGAACGGATGATTGGCCCCTACTTCCTGTAAGCCCACAGAAGCCTTCCCGTTTTCGAGCGTAGCAACAAAACGCCAGTGTTTATTTTCTTTCTCCAATACCTGACGACGGGCTTCAAAGTCTGCATCCAGACTCGGAACACGCTTCCAGAAATCATCCAACGATCCTTCAAAGAAATCATTCGGGACAAAAAGATTCTTCTCTACATCTTCCTGCTCCAGTCTATACCCGGCTTCGCGTGCTAAGATCACTAACTTACGGATTACATCTTTACCACTCAGGTCGATACGTGGATCCGGTTCGGAATAACGCTCTTCCTGTGCCATCTTTATCGTACGGCTAAATGGGATATCAGCACTGATCTTATTGAATATATAGTTCAGCGTACCACTCAGTACAGCTTCAATCTTTAATATCTTGTCGCCACTATGAATCAGGTCATTGATTGTATTGATGATAGGAAGTCCTGCCCCTACGTTCGTCTCAAACAGATATTTCACACCACGCTGACGGGCTATCTGCTTCAGTTCGCGATAGTTCTCGTATTTGGAGGAAGCAGCAATCTTATTGGCAGCCACTACCGACACATTGTGCAGCAACAGATCTTTATAAAGCGAGGCTACATCCGGACTGGCAGTACAATCCACAAATACAGAATTGAAAATATTCATGCCGATAATCTCATCACGAAGAGACTCAAGCGTACTTTCGGTACCTTTCGCTTCTAACTCTTCCCGGTAATTAGCCAGGTCAAAACCCTGACGGCTGAACATGGCTTTCGTAGCGTCGGCAATACCTACCACATGGAGTTTCAAACCGTTTTCTACTTTCAGCTTTTCCTGCTGACAGCGGATCTGTTCTATCAGGCTACCTCCTACCGTACCAATACCACAGATAAAGAGATTCAGCACCTGATATTCGGACAGGAAGAATGAATCATGAATCACATTCAATGATTTGCGCAATGATTTGGAGTCAACTACAAATGAAATATTTGTCTCCGAAGCTCCCTGTGCACAAGCTATCACATTAATACCATTACGTCCCAATGTACCGAACAATTTACCGGCAATACCCGGTGTGTGTTTCATGTTCTCACCCACAATTGCTACGGTAGCCAGATTTTTCTCTGCCTGAATAGGAGATATCTCACCCATTTCTATCTCTTTGGCGAACTCCTCATTCAACACTTCACAAGCCAGATCGGCGTCGGCATTACGCACACCGATGGAAGTACTGTTCTCAGAAGAAGCCTGAGACACAAGAAATACGCTGATACCATTCTTTGCCAGAGCCTTAAAGATACGATAGTTAACACCAATAACACCCACCATACCAAGACCTTGCACAGTAATCAGGCTGGTGTCATTGATAGAAGAGATACCTTTAATCGCTTTCGTTTGCGGATCGGAAACCTCCTGTTTGATAACCGTGCCCGTACCTTCGGGATTGAATGTATTCTTTATTAATATAGGTATATTCTTATGACAAACCGGGTAAATAGTAGGCGGATATACCACTTTGGCACCGAAGTTACAAAGTTCGGTAGCTTCCACATAACTCAGTTCGTTGATAGTATAAGCAGTAGAAATCACACGTGGATCGGCTGTCATGAATCCGTCTACATCGGTCCATATCTCCAGGCTATCAGCATCCAGAGCAGCAGCAATGATGGCCGCTGTATAATCCGAACCACCCCGTCCAAGATTAGTAACATCCCCCGTCACCTTGTCCGATGAAATGAATCCCGGTACCAGCGATACTTGCGGAATCACCCGGAAAGCCTCTTTCACCAATTGATGCGTCAGTTCAGTGTCAAGTGTGTGTTTGGAATGTTTTCTTTCTGTCTTTATAAAAGTGCGCGAGTCAAACCATTGGGCACCTTCAATCAGCTGCGCTACAATGATAGAAGAGAGGCGCTCACCATAACTTACAATGGTATCCGATGTTTTTGCAGAAAGGTCTTTAATCAGATAAATACCCTGAAAAATATCTTTCAGCTCATTGAGCAGTTCACCTACCTGACGTTGCAACGAAGCCTGATATTCACCTGCGGGAACCACTTCTTTAATCATCTCCACGTGGCGATAAACAATTTCGCGGAACTCACCTTCGTAGGCCGAATCACCTACAGCGGCCATTTTAGAGGTATTAATCAACTTATCGGTAATGCCGCCCAATGCGGAAACAACTACAATAACCGGTTCTCCGGCCGACTCTACTATTCTCTTTACGCTTAAAATGCTGTTCACGGAACCTACGGATGTTCCGCCGAATTTCATTACTTTCATGCAGATACTTTATATTTTCAATGCTTCCTTTTCCGGAAACAATGGTTTATTTACAACTAAAATACTAAATTTGAATTTGCTTACTTCCTGTAAGCGTGATTCACGTAGAAACACAAATACTATCCCTCAACCCCTAAGGGTCATGGTGCACATGGATGTGACTGTATGCGGATAGTACTTCATCATAGTCATTGTTTCTCGTTACTATTTGATAAGATGTCGCAAAAGTAACAATAAAAACATTCAATCTATCACTTTTTGCGATAATTTTCTAATAAAAAGATTTTCCCTGTGGAACAGTGACAAATTAGCGCGTTGTACTTTTCTGACATTTTGTTATAAAATATAAGATATATAATTATCTTTGCAGTATTCAATTGCATAAAATACGCTTATGAACCCTTCAAATACTTCCGTATTGTTAATATACACCGGTGGCACGATTGGAATGATAGAAAATGCCGAAACCGGAGCACTGGAGAACTTCAACTTTGAACAGTTGCAGAAGCACGTCCCCGAACTTCAGAAATCAAACTGTAGCATTGATTCTTACCAGTTTGATCCTCCAATGGACTCATCGGACATGGAACCCGAAGCATGGCGGAAGTTAGTACGGATCATTTACGATACATACGATCAGTATAATGGTTTCGTTATCCTGCATGGTACGGACACAATGGCTTTCACAGCCTCAGCATTGAGCTTCATGCTCGAAGGACTAAGTAAACCGGTCATTCTCACAGGATCACAACTGCCTATCGGAGTATTGCGTACAGACGGTAAGGAAAACCTGATGACGAGCATAGAAATAGCTGCTGCTCAGGACAAACATGGTAATCCACTTGTTCCTGAAGTATGTATCTTCTTTGAAAATCATCTGATGCGGGGCAATCGTACTACCAAAATGAATGCAGAAAACTTCAATGCATTCCGTTCACATAATTATCCCGCATTGGCACATGTAGGTATACATATCAAATATGAGCCTCATCTTATTCACAAGCCCGACCCTGAGAAAGTATTCAAACCTCATTATCTGTTTGATACGAACGTAGTCATTCTAAGCCTATTCCCCGGCATACAGGAAAACGTAGTATCTTCCATACTTCATGCCCCCAACTTAAAAGCAGTTGTACTGAGAACTTTCGGCTCGGGAAATGCACCGCAGAAAGAATGGTTCATCAACCTGCTTAAAGATGCGACGGACAGGGGTATTATCATTGTCAATATCACCCAATGCTCCAGTGGCGCAGTTGAAATGGAACGTTACGAGACGGGATATCATCTGCTTGAAGCGGGTGTCATCAGCGGTTACGACAGTACGCCGGAAAGTGCGGTTACCAAACTTATGTTCCTGCTCGGACACGGGCTCAGCAATCAGGAGATCCGTTACCGTATGAACCGGTCACTTGTAGGAGAAATCACCAAAAGAGAAAGGTAATACCATCAACTTCCGGCAGGCACCGTCCTACCGATGCGCATCATACTGACAATTGCAGCGACAACAGCTACTCCACATCCTAAGTAAAGAGAAGCATTCATGCTGTCTCCCGGAAACAGCCGGAACATCAAGGCAACCAAAGCTGCCCCACTCGTCTGCCCCAACAAACGTGCCGTGCCCAACATACCGCTTGCCCCACCGCTCCTTTCCTTTGGAGCAGAGGATATAATGGTACTGTTATTTGGCGTCTGGAACAAACCGAACCCTGCTCCGCAAATAGCCATACGCCATATAATATCTATATCCTGTGGATTTGCGGGCAGCTCACCCAACATAAACAATCCGAATGCAAAGATGAGCAGTCCCACTCCCCCTAAGATTCCCGCATTGATTTTCTCTACAAGCACTCCGGCAAGCGGAGCAAAGAGCATCGTTGTCAAAGGCCATGGCGTCAACAATAATCCCGTTGCCACCTCGTCTTTCCC
>ENA-OROZ01001548-OROZ01001548.1-human-gut-metagenome-genome-assembly--contig:-NODE-1548-length-20713-cov-6.414125_pt1 | contig 20713 bp, 25 predicted proteins | sample MGYA00242138_ERZ509066 | MGnify/ENA primary metagenome ERZ509066 (study PRJEB26280, sample SAMEA2338691) | human gut metagenome | biome: human gut; feature: human-associated habitat; material: faeces... | reverse complement strand
CGGAAAACGCCCGACTAAATATAAGGAAGCGAAGTAAAACTTATTGTGAAGTAGTGGCTATACTCACATTAATCAAGGCTATGGGTTCTGGGAATCCAGAAGAGTAAAAGTTGGTTCGAGTCCTAACGATTGACGAAGTTCGAATCTTCGCGATGTGGGTTATAAAACTCTTTATTTGCTGGTGTAGCCGAATTGGCATAGGCGAATGATTTAGGATCATTAATCTGAAGGTTCGAGTCCTTTCTCCAGCACCAGTCCCTCCCTGGGAATGCGTTGAAGGCTTGCGGACTTTAAACGCAGGTGGTTGGCGACTCCATCTATACATAAATAAGTCGCATTTCGGGCCGGTAGTTCTAATTGGGAGAATATCTGATTTGCACTCAGGAGGTTGCGAGTTCGAACCTCGCTCGGTCCACCATTATATGGTTATATGGTGTAAAGTGTAAGCACGGCGGTTAAGTAAACCGCAAGTTTGGGAGCATTGCCCAATATAACCGATTATATGATTGGTGATAAAAGCAGCCAGAAATATTATCTTATTAATTAAACTTAATACAATATACTAAATGATATAATAGATAAGGTATATTAATAAAACTTATATACAATAAGATAATATATACAAAATGCTAATAGTGATTTTGGTTTTAGCGCTAAGAAAGTTTTTCCCACTACGAAGAGAAAATTTGAGGAGTTAGCGTAGTCTAGAAGTTATTCTTAAATAACTCCCGTTTTGGTTTATAGCCTTTTTCGGAAAATAAAATGGTAATATAGTAAATTATGCAAATCGTGACGCCGCGAAGGGACGGCCGCCCTAAAGTGCGATTAAGATTAGAGAGAAGTTGGAAGATCTTCTTAAAACTTCCATTAGATGATTTAGAAAGAAGTTTTAAGGATTCTTCTTAAAAATCCAATTAGATGATTAGAAAGAAGTTTTGAGGATTCTTCTTAAAAATCCTCTTAGTTATGCTTTGATGGCGGAATTGGCAGACGCGATCGGCTCAAACCCGATTATCCGAACGGATGGTGAGAGTTCAAGTCTCTCTCGAAGCACCAGTCACCTCCTTTAATTAGTAGGTTAGTGTGAAAATGATAAGCATTTGTGAGTATTGACGGCGGTGGAGTGGCGACCATCGTTAACAAATATCGCTTTTTGGTTGGTCTTTTAATCTTTTGACATTTTATAAAAAATAAGTTATAATATTTATAGAAAGTTAAGAAAGGAAGATTTAAATTATGTATAATGATTACTATGAAAGCTATGCTTGCGAGATTCAGAGTGATGAATATGCTGCTTATCAGGATCTTTCTCTTTATGAAGATGAGGATGAATACCGTGAATAAAAGTTATATGAAAAAGAACAAGGAAGAGCTTAATGAGTATCTTCAATTGTTTCGGCGCAGAGGATTTAAAGTTCCTGCAAAGAAGGGTAAAGGCTCGTTTAAGCGAAAACAAAAGCACAAAAATCAAGATTATGATAGATGTGTTTAAATATGACGCGGTCGTCTAACGGTTTAGGATGCGAGATTCTCACTCTCGCGATAGCTGGGTTCGAATCCCCTTCGCGCCACCACCTAATTTAATTAGTTAAATAATAATCGGAGGAGTTATACTTCTTCTTTAACAAAAAGTAATATATCTGCTCCCATCGACAAGCGGACTTAAGTCACCAGCCTTTCACGTTGGAGTCGCCGGTTCGAATCCGGCTGGGAGTACCATATGGCCCAGTAGTGAAGTTGGAATATCACGTAGCCCTGTCACGGCTAAGACCGCGGGTTCAAGCCCCGCCTGGGTCGCCATACGTTGGCATTATTCTTATGTCTATGTAAGTGCGCAGGTGGTCGCACAAAAGCCTCTACAAAAGTTGGCCATTTGATGAGGTCTATTAAGAATTTTGGGACGATGGGTTAGAAAGTCCAATAGATATAATGGTCGCGAATATTATATCTATCCCATTTTCGGTCAATAGCTTAATTGGTAGAGTATTGTTCTCATAAGACAAGGGATATTAGTTCGATTCTAATTTGACCGACCATTGCGGAAGAGTGAAACGGATTTATCATGCCAGGCTCATAACCTGCGCGATATTGGGTTCGACTCCCATTTCCGCAAGGAGCATAAAATGTCACCACACACCTTCACGATGGTATGCTCTGTTTAAACTAACGGTGGGACTAAAATTTTGGTTGCGTTTAGATAATTTAGCAACCAAAAACTCCATAAAATAATGGAGGATGATAAAAATATGGCATACATTTATAAAATTATCAATGATGTAAATTAGAAAATTTACATTGGAAAAACTGAGTTTTTTATTGAGAAACGTTTTAAAGAACATTGTAAAGATGCTTTTAGAGAACGCAATGAAAAACGTCCACTATATTCGGCGATGCGAAAATATGGAGTAGAACATTTTCATATTGAACTGATTGAAGAAACTGATAATCCAGAAGAAAGAGAAATTTATTGGATTGAAAAATTAAATGCTTATTAGAATGGATATAATGCCACTAAAGGTGGCGATGGTAAATTAATTTATGACCATAAAGAAATTTTAAAAGCATTAAAAATAAATCCTCGTCCAATAGAAATAGCTGAACTATTTCATTGTAGTCCAGATTTAGTTTATTCAATAGCAAAAGAAAATTGTATTTAGATAATTAATCGAGCGAATGAAAATTTAAGAAAAGAAAAATCTAAAGCAATTAAACAATATGATAAAAATGGAGATTTACTCAATTCATTTGAATCAGTAGCTGAAGCTGGATAGTGGTGTTATAAAAATAAAAAATGTTTAAATTATAGTTCTGGAGTTAGAAGTCATATAGCAGAATGCGCAAATGGTAAACGAAAATCTGCTTATGGTTATATCTGGAAATATATTTAAGGCGTAACGCCGTAAGCCCTCTTTTAAGAGGTATCACAGTAATAAAGACACACACAGCAATCATTTTCTATTGAAAGTATTTTAACTCATTGGTAGAGTATTTGTCTGTTAAACAAATTGTAGTTGGTTCAATTCCAACAAATATTTCATTTGTGTCTTGTAAATTAAAATAATCCAAAAGGAGATATCTAAATGAAGTTTAAGTTTAAGCCCGGCGACAAGGTTTATTCTAAGAAGTACGGTAAGGGTTTTTGCCATCAGGTTGATGAACAGGATAAGGATTTTACTTATGATTTCCATTTTAAGGATGGCACAATCATTTGGATGTCCCGATATGATGGTGAGCGTTATGTAAAGTTCCGCAGACCGAAGAACGCGGAACCCGCGAACGCATAATTTATCTTTCCTTTCTTTTTGAATAATTAAGGCGCTAACAGCAAACTTTAAAACATCAATGTACGAAATACATATGCTTAAGATTGTTTATAGCGTCTTGTTCTATTTATATTGTTGATGTAGTACGATAAATAAAATATCACATTCTTTTAGTCAATTTTAAAGGAAGAATGATTACGTGGAGAATCGGGAATCGTAGCAATATAAATATTATGGGCGGATAGCTCAGCTGGTAGAGCGTAGGATTGAAGATCCTAGCGTCGGCAGTTCGATTCTGTCTCCGCCCACCAAAAGACCAACAAATGAGGAACCTCTTTGCTGCTCGAGGCTGTTGGGATGCCTGTTAGAAAGGCTACTCTTCTATATATTTAAATATATAGAAACAAAAGACTATACAATAGAGAGAGTCTTTTACATCTAGTTCATTTTCTTGCTTATCTTTCTGTTTGATTTCCCCTTTCGTTTGATATATAGATTGTTGTTTTCTCTCACTTCCATAGAAATGAATTGTTTTTCTACTCTCTATTTTGTTTCATAAAATTAAATAAAAAAGGAGGATTGTCTGATATGTTTAAAGATGTTGATGATTTGATCTTTGGCGATGAGTGCGAATTTTGTCCTAGCGAACGATAAGTGCGGTCGCCTATCTAATGCTACCATAGGCTGGTTCCAAGTCCAGAAAAGCAGAGGAGATAGAATATGAAAAATATTTTAAGTTATAAAAATCCTTGTTTTAGCGGTCAAGAAATTCTTGATTGGGCTAATTACCAAGTAAATAATAAAACTTCTCATTATAAACAGGGATTGAGGGTTTTAAATTTATTTGGCAATATTAAACCTAATAGAAAGTATTATATTTTTAGTAATTATTGCACTTGGCGTAGTTATTGTGGATATAGTATTAAGCCTAAGCTAATCATATATAGGTGTAAATAAATAGAATAATTGAGGTGTTGGGTGAGGGTGTGGTATGGTTTAAACGAGGGTATCATCTGTTTAAGCAGTAAATTATTCTATTTATATATTATGAAGGAGTGGCAGAGCTGGTTGAATGCGGCACCCTGCTAAGGTGTTGGCCTCATTTGGGGCCCGGAGGTTCGAATCCTCTCTCCTTCGCCATTAAATTTTAAATTAAGAGGATTAAGTATGAATATTGTAAACGCTGGTTCTCGCTATCAGATTTATGGTGAGGACGTTAAGACTTATAAGCGACTTCCGCTTATGTCTTTTGAAGTCTGCTTTAGTAAGATGGCAGGTTTTTATCTTTCTTCTCGTCCAGATCTTGCGGTCAATGAGGAAAAAATTTATGGTAATCACGAAGTTAAAGTCAATAAGGTGCTTAATTCTTTTAAGTATTCAGACCGTAATCTTGGTGTGATTTTAAGTGGTCAGAAGGGTATTGGCAAGTCATTGTTTGCTCGTATTCTTTCTCATCACGCTATTGAAAACGGATATCCTGTCCTCTTGGCTAATACTTATATGCCTGGTATTGCAGATTTTATTTCCAGTATCGAGCAAGAAGTCGTAATTATTTTTGATGAGTTTGAAAAGAATTTCTCTAATAACTCTGACGACTATGCGGGTCCCTCTCCGCAGGAAGAAATGCTTTCTCTTTTTGATGGTCTTGATAATGGTAAGAAGCTTTTTGTCATTACTTGCAATGAAGTTGATCGACTTAGCACTTATCTTTTGAATAGACCTGGTCGTTTCCATTATCATTTTAAGATTACTTTACCAACTGAGGAAGAGATTGTTGAGTATCTTACTGATAAGGTTAAGCCTAAATATGCGGATGGTATTAAGGATATTGTGAATTTTTCTCGCACTATCAATATGACTTATGATTATCTTCGTGCAATTGCTTTTGAACTTAATCAGGGTTATGGTGTGGCAGAAACTCTTGAAGACCTTAATATCTCTCAGACTTCCAATGTTCGTTTCAATATCACTATTACTACGGTAAATGGTGATGTGTATAATACCTATGGTGCTTCGGTTAATTTGTTTAGCAATCCTAATACCAATCATCAAAGATGGTATGATGGTTATGCCTCGGATAGTAAGACCATTCGTTATGCATTAACCCCTGATTCAATTAAGATTGAAAAGGGTATGATTACTGCTGATCCGAAAAAGGTTGAAGTCTATATTGATCCTGATGACTTTTGGACGATCAGCAATGAGGAAAAGCGTGAGGAAGCTATTAAAAAGGCTAAAAATGAGCGCGTGATTAAGTCTGTTATTTTAACTAAGGTCGCAAACACTATTGAACAGTATCTTTATTAACGCGACGGCCGATGTAAAGTGAATATACTTTACATCGGCCCCTTTTGACTTTATAAAAAAAATATTGTATAATAAATATATGAAAATAAGAAAATGCTTTTGTGATGGAATTGGTATACATGCTAGACTAAGAATCTAGTGGGCGTAAAGTTCATGTGAGTTCGAGTCTCACCAAAAGCACCATGTGGCTGTAGCTCAGTTGGTAGAGCATCTGATTGTGGCTCAGAAGGTCGCGAGTTCAAATCTTCGCCAGTCACCCCAATAGTAAGTAGGTGAAATTGTGAATTATACAGTAGATTAGTTAATCGCTGGATGGAAAGATTAGATTGCTTCTATGAAGTATTATAATTATAGTTCAGAGATTATTGATAAAAATGAGTAGATTCTTACTTATTTCCAAGAGTTAAAGGAGTATAAAGATGGAAATCGAACGTAAGTTTGATATTAAAAATATCCCTTCTTGGATGAAGGAAAAAAGTGTTCGTCATAAGAAAATTGAACAAATTTATCTTATGATTGATTTTGATAATGATGGTAAAGTGCTTGAAGAAATTCGAGTGCGGAAGGCTATTAACCTTAAAACCAATCAAGTTGATTATAAGATGACTTATAAATATGGTGATGGTCTTTCTCGTGAAGAAATTGAAACGCCAATTTCCGCAGATTTCTATGAAATGATTAAGAAAACTCGACACGAAGGTTATAATCCTATTATCAAGGATTATTATATGGTCGAAGATATTTATAATCCTAATCGTTTGATTGAGGTTAGCGAAGTTGATGGAAAATTTTGTTATGCAGAAGTTGAATTTCCTGACGAAAAGACTGCTAATGAATATGTTTGGCCTTATCCTGAAATTTTAGGGCCAAAAGGTGAAATGACAAATCAGCCTAATGAACGGATGTCAGTTTATTGGTTGAAGTCGCGGGTTTCTTAACTCGCCGATCTGGGGTGGTAAGTCAAAGGCTAGACTAGGCGACTTATCTGTGGATAGTTTAAATGGTAAAATATTGGAAGTACTACAAAGATTTAAGTTCAAATCTTAATTCACAGGCCAAATCGCTCAATGGTGAGTTCAAGTCTCCCTCGCCCTACCATTGTCATGGTATTTCCTTTCTTAACTGAATAAAGACTCATACAGCAATTTTTTTGCTTGCAATAAGCGCTTAATGTGGGATTAAGAAGAATGAAGAGTCTTGTAGCGAATTTGTCCCCGTAGTTCAGTTGGATAGAACAAAGGATTTCTAATCCTTGTGTCGGGCGTTCGAATCGCTCCGGGGATGCCAAGGGTATATTTCATTAATAAGAATCATTGAAATCTTAAAAATATTAAGGAAGGTGATTTGATGAAGATATATTCTCCAAGCAATTATTCATATGTAAAAATTATTGAAATTCCAAAAGAAGAAATTAATAAGTTAGATATGGCATTATGTGCTCAACCGCGTTAGACTTTAAAGCAATACTATGACAGCTGTGCGGTTAAACCTACTATTTTAACTAATGGTGGTTTCTTTAGTATGGATAACGGTGGCACTTGTTTTAATTATATGGACAATGGTATGATCATTAATTCCACTTCTTCTTATAAAGAAGGTTTTGGTATTATTAATGGTGAATTGAAATATGGCATAATTGGAACAGAAAAGTTTGAAGATTTTGTTAGCGGTTATCCAGTATTGATTAAAGCTGGCAAAAAAGTTCAAATTACTTATGCTAAAGAGTTAAATTATAAAGCTCGTAGAACAGTATTAGCATATAATAAATTTAATATTTATTTAATTGCTATTGAAAAGCCAGGTATGGCATTTACAGAAATGTAGAATTTACTTTTAGCATTAAAAGTTGATTATGCAATTAACCTTGATGGTGGTGGTAGCACAAAAGTTCTTCATAATGGAACTTGTATCACTAAAGATTGGGGCAATCGCGCAGTCGATAATGTAATGGCTATTTACCTTAAACCGCAAATTATCTATCGCGTTCAACTTGGAGCTTTTGGATCTAAATCCAATGCTGACGCTTTCTTATTGAAAATTAAAGCATTACCTGATACTATTGGAGCAGGTTATAAAAATGCTTATATTCGTAAGATTGGTAAGTATTATAAAGTTCAAGTTGGTGCTTTTTCTGTCAAAGCAAATGCTATAAAAGTAATTAACGATTTAAAATCAAAAGGTTATAATGCGTTTTTAACTACTTAATAAAACTTTTTGACATTTATAAAAAAATATTATATAATAAATATATAAATTAAAGACTAAAACAGCAATTTTTATCATAAGGGAACTATGTGTTAAAGGTTCAAGTCCTTTGCTCCCGGCCATCGGGAGTTAGCTCAATTGGTAGAGCAATAGTATTGATAATTTAGTCTTGTTTATAGTTCGGTAGCTCAGCTGGCTAGAGTATGCGACTGATAATCGCAGGGTCGTGAGTTCAAGTCTCACCCGGACTACCATGGGCAGTTAATAACAAATACGATTCTGCCTAAAGGTCATACCCACTCCTATATGTGGGGAACAAAGATCGGATGTGTGGTGCAGGACCTTAACTGTATTTCCAGGTGTAGTTCAGTTGATAGAACGCTTCATTTGGGATGAAGAGGCCGAGCGTTTGAGTCGCTCCACTTGGACCATAAGACACATACAGCAATTCTTTCATTAGAAAGGTATACGGGTTCAAATCCTGTAAACTCCAACTGGGGTTTTGGCGAAATTGGTTAACGCACATAACTTGAAATTATGTTTTCTAACGTGTCTAGTTTGAAATAACTTTTTTGATTTTTTATAAAAAATATAATATAATATATATAGAAAGTTAAGAAAGGAATTGATAAAAAAATGAAAAAGACTTCTGTTGATTTTGGTTGCTATTATAATTCCATTGACAATAAGGAGCTTGTGAAAGCAATTACTCGTGCTTCCAATCCTAATGCGGAAGATATTATTCTGTATTGTAAGATTGATGATGGTGGTTTTGCTTCTGCACCTATGTATATGCTTGAAAAGGATTTTGTAGCAACTTTTATTAATTGAGTTGCTTATACGGGATTAGCGCAGCTGGTAGCGCATCTGACTTACATTCAGGAGGCCGTGGGTTCGAGTCCCTCATCCCGTACCACCGAACGCAGGATTGGTTCGATTCCAATAATCAGCTGTAATTAGTGTAATGGTTGAGCACAGCGTTCGTGTTTTAAATATATCAAAGACACCACAAACTGCGAATTTTCTTTTCTATAATAGAAGATAACAGAGATATTGTTTTATCAATAACTTTTGATTACCTGTCGAAGGTGTAGTCTGTTTGGGGTAAGAGAGAATTAATCGACAAATAGATGAAATAAATTGATTGAAATTCTTTGGTGTCTTGTTTTATACGGTCGTCGCCAAAATGGTAAGGCACAGGACTTTCTCAAAATCAGTTAAATGGGTTGTATAATATGACGGGGTTAAGTAGTATTATATAAGTTCTGTTAGTAGGCTTCCGGTCCTATAAAACCGAGAATGTTGGTGCAAGTCCAACTTTTGAGCCCTGACTCCTGCATCTGCTGGTTCGAGTCCAGCCGGCCGTGCCACCAGAGTTCTGCTAAGTTATATATTTAATTAAGAATTTGCTACTCTGAAAGAATATATAATGAATAAAAAATTGGGTCTAGATGACGCAGATAACCCTCTCTGGACCATAAATTCAATTTAAGGAGAAAAATTATGATTTGTCGCACTAAAGAACATTATGAAAATCGCATTGCGAAATTGTATTCCCATGGTGAAGTTATGAATCAGCGTCTCATTAATAAGATGAAGCGAAAACTCCGTAAGTTGAATTAAGGAGTTTATTGAGGGGTAGCATAGCGGCAAATGCGCTGGTCTCTAAAACCAGATAAATGGGATCGACACCCATCCCCTCCGCGGTGCTAAAAACAAAACCTCCTCGCGGTAGCACTGGGTAACGCTAATTTGTTTATAAAGATAATAAAGGCAATATGTATAAAAGTCATTGATAAGTCCTTTTATACGATAGGAAGTAGGATTAGAAGCGTCCATCTTTTAAAGAGCGAAATGCGGCGATCGGGTATTTCCTTGGTCCAGTAGACACACTATCGGAGGTTGTGGGTTAACCTAATTAAAACCCTCAAAATAAGAATGTTTGATATTTATTTAAATTATTGCGAAGAAACTTTTGGTGGTTCTCATAAGTTTACTAAAAATGGTCTTGGTTATGATGTTTTAAATATTCATAATAATCGAGATGATTTTAAAATTGTACTTGCGGATAAAGCGCGGTTTGGAGAATATACTTTATTTCATCGTGCTTATGGAGCTAGACTTGATGGTTCTTATGAGTGGCATGTTCAATTAAAATCTAAGCATTTAGATTTTTTAATTTATTGCGCTTTTGCACATGATTTTAATAAATATAATGACATTCCTTATAATCGAGAAGATTATTTGCGATTTATTAAAGATTATAGGAAATATATTTCGGAGATTAACGTGATAAGGTAGACACCCCGGTCTGTAAAACCGGTGCGCTCAGTCGCTCGAGTGGGTTCGATTCCCTCATCTCCGACCAAAGTATTTGGCAGTATACTTTATAGTAATCGCAAAAACTGCTTATCGTACCTGAGTAAGTAGCAAGGTCGTAGATGGCGACGGCGTTGTTTATTTAAAACGATAGGTTTCTTTTCCTAACAGGCTGAAGAAAAGACGTTAACCACAACGAAAGAGTGATTAAGAATAGGTAAGGAATATTTATATTAAAGGTGATTTGGCACTATTGTTAATTTTAATTCTAATCGGTGCGGAATAAGTAAGATTTCCTATTTAAATCTAACCAAATTGAATACTGAAAACAAACCGAGAAAATGCTCTTAAATGGAGTTTGATTGTTCTTTGATGGTGGAAGGAAGCGTAAGGCAACCTACGGGTTAGCGTTTGCGGAGTAAAAGAACATGATGACAAAATTTAAGAGCATTTTTGTTTGCTTAAATAAGGGCGGTTAATGTAGTCCGACCGGCATCAAGCGCAAGGACCGAAAACCGCAATAAAAAATGCTTTTAGAAATTTTTAAGATAAAATTGGCCTACTGAGATTTTCAGTAGGCCAATTTTTTATATTCATAAAGAATATTTTTTTATATTATTTAGAATGATGTAATAAAAGAGGAGGCAATAAGATGTATACTTTAACACATCAAAATGGTAAAGTTAATTATGGATTAAAAAAATTCATAGTTAATTCTGTTGAAGATATTGAAAAAATTCCAACAATTTCATTGCTCCCTGGCAGTACTGCTTTTATTCCTAAATCATCAAAATTATATATTTATCAAGATAATAATACTTGGGTTGAACAAAAATCCAATAGTAATAATAATGGTGGCGGTGGAAGCACCGAGCCTTCTAATCCTGATAATACATATGTTTGGGATGGCGGTAGTATTGATTAAGGAGGTGTATTTAGTTGGCTGATGTTTATATGAAATCAAAATTCTATTTTAAACGTGGAAAGGCAACTTCTTGGACTGAAAAAAATGTACTCTTAGGACCTGGTGAGCCTGGGTTTGAAATAGATACTGGTAGATTAAAAGTTGGCGATGGTATTCGCACTTGGAATGATCTTCCTTACCTTACAGAAAATGAAATAAAAAATGGAATAAATGATGTTGCTTATTTTATTGGATAGAAAGAGTCTTTATCTGAAGATCCAAATATTAAAGAAGGTACAATATGTTTAGTTGGTGAAGATTTTTATATTTATGATGGAAAAAAATGGAGAGAATTAAAAAGCAAATCTTCTCAAGGAACTACTGAAGTTATAAAAATAAAAGATGAAGATCAAGAATCTTCTCCTATTGAAGAAGTAGAAATCAATGGAACAAAATATTCTACTATTAAAGAAGCAATCCAAAATGCTTCTAATAATGATACTATAATTTTGTAGAAAACAGTTAAAAATATTGATATTCCAGAAGGAAAAAATATTAACATTGATTTAAATAATATTAACATCTTAAATAATGAAGACAATCCAGTTAAAATTAATAATAACGCTTCTCTAATTATTTCGGGAGAAGGATGCGTTGAATGTAATAAACACGGTAAGGCATCTATTGAAAATAATGGAAATACAACTATTATAAATGGTGAATATAAACGTTCTATTGATGAAAAAGGTAATGGATATTATGTAATAGTAAATCATGGTGAGATGTCTATTTATGATGGAATATTCTCTTCTCCTGGTGGATTATCTAGTATGATTGAAAACGGATATTATGATTATCTTTCTCAATACCATTTAGGTGAATCTGCAGAGTATCCTAAATTAATTATTAATGGTGGTACTTTTATTAATACTTATACTACTATTAAAAATGATGATGCTGGTATTTGTGAAATTAATGGTGGTAATTTTTATGGTATGCTTTATAACGTTGGTAAAAGTTTAACTATAAATGATGGTTATTTCTATACTGATGATGGTTATGAAGTTATCCAATGTAAAAAGAATAATGATGATATTAATGCTGGTATTTTAATTATTAATGGAGGAATTTTTGAAACTACTTGTGATAAAATTCTTTCTAGTATAAATAATGCCGAAATTATTATTAAAGGTGGAAAATTTAATAAACCTCTTCCCGAAGAATTTATTGCTTCTGGATATAAACAAAAATTAGTAGATAGTTATTATAATATAATAAAGGAGGGATAATATGGCGTTTAATGTTGTCTATGCCGATAAAAATAAAATTAAATCCAGCATCAAACAAGGTATTATTCCAAAAGAAAGTTTAATTTTAACAACTGATGAAAATCAGTCAGAGGCTTATTATTATGATGATGAAGGTAATTTAAAATATATTACCAAAAAGACTTCTTTTGATTCTATAATTGAAGCTCGCACTTGGATCGCAAAATATGACTATAAGGGTGAAGTAATTTCAATTTTTTAGAATAAACAATGGACTCCCTATTTGGTTAATGAAGATAATAGTATTACTGAAATTGGTAAAACTTCTTAGTATTCATTAATAGATGGCGGAAATGCTTAATTTTTTTTTATTAAGGAGGAAATTTTAATATGGCTGGAAATCCTTTAAAAACCCGTATTCAACTCCGCAATGATAAGGCAGCTACTTGGGTCGAAAAAAATCCTGTGCTGTTAAAAGGTGAAATGGGTATTGAAGTTGACACTGGTAAAATTAAGATTGGTGATGGCGCCAAAGCTTGGAATGAACTTAATTATTCCGGTGTTGATGAGAAGGCTATTAAATCTATTATTAATAGCAATCGTGATAAAGTTTCTGTCTTAACTCTAACTGAAGGTAAGACTGATGCCGATATGCTGGCAACAATTGCCACTCCTGTTCAGGGAGATATGGCTGTTATTGAAAATACGTTTGTTGAGGGTAAAACTTCTCGTACTGCATATTTCTATAATGGTGCTAATTGGGCCGCTTTTAATGGCAATTATCGTGCTGATAATGTGTATTTTGATGATGATATTACCTATACTGTTGCCATTGGTACTCTTGCTCAGCCCTCTGGCTCTGCTAAATTTGCTGCTAAGGGTAAGAATGTTGAATAGGTACTCTCTTCTTTAATGGCTCAGGAGGTTAATCCTTCTAAGTCTAATCCTGCTGTATCCTTTACAGCCGAAGGCGGTTTTGGTACTTTTGAGATTGGTACTAAGAAAAATTTGACTTATACAGCAGCTCTGTCTACTGGTAATTATACCTATGGTCCTGCTACTGGTATCACTGCTCAGACTTGGGAAGTTAGTTGTACTGGTGTTGCTGATAGTAAGTCCACTGCAACTGGTTCTTTTGAGAATGTTGTTGCTGAGGCCACTTCCAAGAAGATTACTGCCAAGGCCACCTATAATGAGGGAGCGGTCCCTAAGACTAATCTTGGTAATCCTTATCCTAAAGGTAAGATTGAGGCTGGTAGCGCTACTGCAAATTCCAAAACTCTAACTGGTGTTCGTTATATGTTCTGGGGTCCTATGTCCAGTGCTGATATGGCTCTGAACTCTGTTAATATCCGTGCGCTTGCGCATAAACAGGCTAGTGGTACTGGTACTCTTGGTACATTCGGTGCTGGTGCCGGTGCGAAGAAAGTTGTTGTTGCCGTTCCTGCTGGTCGCAAGATTACTAAGGTTCTCATGCCTAGCGCGCTCAATGCTGATGTTACTGCTCTATTCGTAAAACAAGGTACTCAAGTTGATGTTGAAGGTGCTAATGGTTATACTGCGGCTAAATATGATGTATATGTTTATCAGCCTGCTTCTATTGATGCTGGCGAGACTTATGCTGTCACCATCGGCTAATTTGAAGGAGGTAAATATATAATATGGCTGTTATTATGAATGATGCTGCTTATATGGGTTTCCCACTTTCTATTAAACGTGGTAATCCTGCTCCTGTTGATACCACTGCGGTATGGTATAATAAAGCAGAACTCGAAACTTATGCAAAATCTGGCGCTACCGCCTATATTGGTCAGATTTTAACTTTAGTTGCTGATAATAAATGCGAAGCTTATATGATTAGCAATGCGGCTGGTACTCTTGTTAAACTTGCTTCTACCACTGCTTCTGGCGATCTTGCTTCTGATGTTTCTACTCTCCAGGGCCAAGTTGCTTCTATTATTGAAAAAGGTAACTCTGTTGCTACTGGTTTTTATGCTCTAATTAAAGCTGTCCAGAAGGAAGCAGAAAAAGGTGTCGACGATGCTAAGACTGCCAATGATAAAGCTGTTGCGGCATAGACTGATGTAGATGCCCTTGAAGCTGTTGTTGGTGCTAATGATACTGCTGGTCTTCGTAAACGTATTAAGACTAATGAAGATGCTATTGGTGTTTTGAATGGCACTGGTGAAGGTTCAGTTACTAAAGCTGTTAATGATGCTATTAACGATTTTGCTACCAAAGCTACTGAAAATGGTACTATTGACACCTTTAAAGAATTAGTTGATTGGGTCGCGGGCCATCCCGATATTGTTAATGGTTTAACTGGTGATATTAATAAATTAAAAGCTATTCTTAAAGGATTTGGTACTGCTGAAGGTCAATCTCCTGAAGTAAAAGCTTATATTGATAGCGCTATTAAAGCTCTCAAGATTGGTGACTATGCTAAGGCTGCGGATTTAACTGCTCTTGCCGGACGTGTTGAAACTCTTGAGAAGCTTCCTGCTGTTGGTATTACTGCTGAAGATATTGAAAAGTGGAACGCAAAGCAAAATGCTGGTAATTTTGTTGATCAATCTGCTTATGATACTAAGATGAAAGCCCTTGAAAAGGCTGATAGTGATAATACAACTGCTATTGCTGCTGTGAAAAAGACGGCTGATGCTGCTGTTATTGCTAACAAAGACATTACCGCTGGTACTGCTACTAAAGTTACCTATGATGCCAAAGGTCTTGTAACTAAAGGCGAAAATCTTGCTGTTTCCGATATTCCTACTCTTGGTGTTTCCAAAATTGATGGTCTTCAGGATGCTCTTGATAGCAAACAAAATAATTTAACCTTTGACGGTGAATATAATTCTGGCACTAATAAAGTTGCTACAGTAAGTACAGTTAACACCGCAGTTGATAATTTACGTCATACTCTTGGCGGTGAAGATGGTCAGACTGATGTTGACACTAAAGATAGTGAAACTATCCATGGTGCAAAGATTTATGCGGATGAAGTTGGTAAGAAAGCTAAGGCTTATGCTGATGGTTTAGTTGGTGATACTTCTGCTATTGGTAAGAAAGTCGCTGCTCTTGAAGGTAAAGTTGATGTTGATAGTGTAAGTAGTGCAATTGCTGATGCTAAGTCTGAAGCTATTGCAGCTGCTGGCACTAATGCTGATACTAAAGTTGCTACTGCTAAGACCGCTATCCTTGGCGAAGGACATACTGGTACTGTAAAAGAAGCCTATGAGCTTGCTGCTTCTAAGGCTACTATGGCCCAAGTCGAAGCTAAAGGCTATGCTGTTAAAACTGAAGTTGACACTGCTATTGCTGATGCAAAGAAAGCTGGCACTGATGCTCAGACTTCAGTTAATGCATTAAGCGATAAAGTTGGTACTGTTCCAGCAGACAAGACAATCGTTCAGATGATTGCTGATGCTCAAAAGGCTGCTACTTATGATGATAGTACTGTTAAAGCAAGTATTAAGACCAATACAGGTGCTATTACTAAATTAAATGGTGCTGATACTGTTGAAGGCTCTGTAGCTAAAACAGTTAAGGATGCTGTCGCTGCTGAACAGACACGTGCAGAAGGTAAGGAACAAGCAAATGCTACTGCTATTGCTGGTGTTAAATCTCGTGTTGATGCCTTCCTTGCAGCCGCAGAAGTCGGCGACGCCGCAGTTGATACGTTAAAGGAAATTCAAACTTATATCACCACACATGGTTCTGCTGCAGACCAGATGGTTAAAGATATCGCGACTAATAAGAAAGCAGTCGAAGATGAAGCTACTCGTGCTAAAACTGCTGAAGGTACTAATGCCACTGCTATTAGTGATGAAGCTACTCGTGCTAAAGCAGCTGAAAAAGCTAATGCTGATGCGATCGCTACTGAGACCACTCGCGCTGAAACTGCTGAAAAAGCTAATGCTGATGCAATTGCTGAATTAAAGAAAGCTGATTATGCTGGTATTACTTCTGAAAAGATTGCTAAGTGGGATGCTGCTCAAGCTAATGTAATTGAAAAGATTCAGGTTAATGGCACTGAAATTGCAATTAGTGAAAAGACTGTTAATATTCCTCTTGCTACCGCAGCTCGCGCTGGTTTAATTATTAGCTCTGATGCTGAAAATGCTATTAGCGTTTCTAATACTGGTATAGCTACTGTTAATAATATAAATGTTAATAAATTAGTTCAAACCGCAGGTGATGAACTTATTCTTAATGGCGGAAATGCTTGATTAAATGAATAATAAATAAAGAGGGGTAAATCCCCTCTTTATTTCGTATATAGATATTTTTAAATATGGAGGTTCTTAAAAATGGCTAATACAACATTTAATACTCGTATTAAATTAAAGTATGACACGCTGGCCAATTGGACTACTAATGAAGCAAAAGTTTTATTAGCTGGTGAAGTTGGTCTTTGTTATGTGCCTTCTGTGACTTCTGGAACTACTACAACTGCCCCTACCGTCCTATTTAAGGTCGGCGATGGTACAACGACTTGGGGAAAATTACCTTGGGGTTCCGGTCTTGCCGCGGACGTTTATGATTGGGCTAAAACTGCTACAAAACCATCTTATGATTATAGTGAGATTAAAAATACTCCCACTATGACTGTGGATACTAATACTACTTATAAATTAGTTCAAGATGGTACTGATAAACATAAATTTACTTTACAAAGTAAAGAAAAGAATAGTGAAAATTGGGTTTTAGTATCTACTATTACTATTCCCGATAACAACAATAACCAAACTATTACTGTTGGATCTACTTCCTTTGGAACAAATGACGCTGTAAAGTTAGTTGCTGGTGATGGAATTACTATTACTCCTGATTCAACTGGAAAAACAATCACAATTACTGCTAGTAAAGTTGCTAATGCAACTTATGCCGATAATGCAACTAATGCTACAAGCGCTGGCAAAGTAGCTAATGCTTTAACTCTTCAGGTTGGTGGTACTACTAAAGCTACATTTGATGGTTCTTCTGCGAAAACCTTTAATATTACCGCAGGAGATCTTGGTCTTAGTTCTGCGATGCATTTTATTGGTGCTGCTACTGTTGCTATTACTGAAGATTCTAAAGTTGATCCAAAAATCACTGGTTATACTTTTGCTAATGCTCAAAAGGGCGACGTAGTTCTTTATAACCATTTAGAATTTGTATGGGACGGCACTAAGTGGGAAAAACTCGGTGATGATAGCTCTTATGCTTTAAAGACTATTACTGCTACTGCTACTGATGATGATGTAGTGGTTTTAACTGGTGCTTCTGGTTCCAATGGCGTTACTTTTGATGCCAAGCATGCTAAGAAAGGTCCGGCAGGTGGTGCAACTAAGGGCCCAGCTGCAAATGTAAGTATTTCTGGTTATGGTGCTTCTGGTTCTATTAAAGTTCCAAAAGTTGTAGTTGATGAATATGGTCATACTACTGGTTTAACTGAACAAACATTAACTATTACAATGCCAAATCAGCAAACTCTTCCTAGTGCTGGAACTGCTGCTCCTAAAAATCTTGGAACTGCCACAGTTGGTACTTCTGCTAAATATGCTCGTGAAGACCATATTCATAAGATGCCAACTTTAAATGAAATTAGTGCTAATACTAGTGCTAATTATGTTGTCTTTGATTGCGGTTCTTCTACAGTAAATATTTAATTAAAGGCTCTCTTAATTGAGAGCCTTTTTTCTTTTTGGTCGAATTCAATATATTAATATTTCCAAAAAATTAATATATAATGTAGATAGAAAATTTAAGTTTGAAATTGATAGCTTAAAATTTACAAATATATATTCTTGGTTTTGCTCTTTTGGAAATGATTATTGAGAAAACTATTTTTTTAAATGGTGTTACTTCTAATTATACAAAAGAGGTAACACCATTTTTTTATTTCTTCAAAGAAAGGAGATAACTAATAAAAATATTACTATAAAATAAATAATTCTCTTAGGCATGTAAAATTGAATAATTTGCTATAACTTAAACAATAAAAATTTCTAAAGAAAGGAAAATAATATGGCTAATAAAACATATCAAGGTCGCATAGTCCAAAAGCATGATAGTTCAGCAAATTGGGCAAAAGCGACTAATTTTATTCCCTTAAAAGGTGAAATTATCGTTTATGATGATTTAAATAAAATAAAAATTGGTGATGGAACAACTAAAGTTAATGATTTAGATTTTATTAATGATAATGATGCTTTAGCCATCATAGCTAAAACAGGTAATTATAATGATTTGAAAGATAAACCAACTATTCCTACAAAAATTAGTGATTTAAATGATGATGTTGTAAGTGGAAAATATTTACCTCTCACTGGTGGTACTATGACTGGAAATTTAAAAGTCGGCTCAGCTTCATTAGAAACCAACGGTTATGTTACTGGTACATGGTTAAAGACAACCGCAAATACAGCTTTAAGTTCAACCCCTTCTAAAATAGCCGTAATTAACGATGGATGGATTTATAGTAGAACAACAGAGTAGATTAAATCAGATATTGGGCTAGATAAAGTGCAGGAGAATCTAGACAAGGCATTAACAAAAGTCTTCTCTATAGGAACAACAGCACCTTCTGACACTAGACTTCTTTGGATAGATACTACATCAAATTCTGGATTGAAATATTATAATGGTTCCACTTGGGTTACGATGCCTGTTTGTTGGAGCGAGTAATTTATGGAACATCGCATTAAAATTTTTTTCTTTTTAGATCAAGAAGATTTTGGTGATAAACGTAATTGTTCTTTAACGAGTATAACATCTATTTGTTATACTCGTTTCAGAAATCCTTCTATTAAAGAAATCTATAATATAGTTGAATCTATTGGAAAAAAATATTGTTATAATGATAAACGAGGAACCAATCCTCTACTTATTAAAAATATTTTTAATAAATCTTTAGAATATTTTTTTAAACAAAAATGTCAAACTCATTCAAATTATTTAAAAGAATTCGGATATAATTTTACTACAATTAAAAATTTAATTGATATGAATAAACCTGTTATTTTATCTTTCTGGAAATGTGAAAAATATTCTAATCATACAATTACAATAATTGGATATGATGATAAAACACAAGATTTGATAATTGCGGATAATTGGTCCAAAAGACCATAGAAAATCAATTATAAAAATATTTCAACAATTTCTTCAATAAACTACTTTTAAAAATTTTTTGACATTTTTAAAAAAATAATATATAATATATATAGAAAGTTGAGAGAGAAAGATTTCAAAAATTTTTTTTTCTTATACTTTTTCTCTCGGCAACGAACTCTTTAATTGATAAGTTAAAGAGATTGGGAGAAAGAACGCGGGAACTGCGTTAGTGCCGATATGCTGGAGTAGCTCAGCAGGTAGAGCGCTTCACTTGTAATGAAGATGTCGCGGGTTCGATTCCTGTCTCCAGCTCCATTAATCAAAAGATTAAAATAAATGTGTAAAAGGTGTAAAATTATGAATTATTCTCTGGATAAGTATAAGTTTTATGAGTATAACGATCCCAAGGGTAAGAAGACTGTGAGCGCGGTTTCTACGTATGCCGGCCGGACGGTCAAGGGTTATGCTAAGTGTGATCCTCGTGATAGCTTTAATATTGAAAATGGCAAGAAGCTCGCGGCCGCGCGTTGTAATGCCAAGGTTTCCGCAAAGCGTATGAAGCGTGCTGAGTATAAGATGAAAGAAGCTCAGGCTCTTCTTGATCAGGCTCAGGCTCATTACGACAAGATGGTGAATTATTTCAACGATGCTTCTCGTGATAAGTCTTTTGCCGAGAATGAGGTAAATTGTCTCCTTAAGGAGATGTAATAAATAAGGAGAAGATTTTCTTCTCCTTTATATGCGGGCGTGGTAGAGCTTGGCTTATTACACCGGTCTTGAAAACCGGCGAGGGGCAACCCTCCAGAGGTTCGAATCCTCTCGCCCGCGCCATATGCGGCCGTGCGATAATTGGTAGTCGGCTCGCCTGGAAAGCGAGTGTCGGCGTTCATAGCGTCGATTGTAGGTTCGAGTCCTACCGACCGCGCCAACTAATTTAATAAGGAGGACATTATATGAAATCTAATTCTCGTGCTTATAATCGTGATGTTTCCAAAAGAAAAGCGTTGAGAAAGCGTAGAATCACCAAAGAAGTGTATGGTGATCTTACTCATCCTTATTATGATAATTTACATCAATATTCAAAAAATAAAATCCATTGTTCATGTCCTATGTGCTCAGCCAAGAGTAAGAATAGAGGAAGAAGACGTGGAAAAGCGTGGAATTATTCTCCTACTTATAATTGGAAGATTGCAGATTTGCGCAAATTTAATAAGATGGATATAAGTTGTGAGGACGTGGGTGTGTAAAGTAAAAATACTTTACACCAATTTCCGCAATTTTTTGACATTTTTAAAAATTTAATATATAATATATATAGAAAATGAAAAAAAGACTTTAACAGCAAA
>ENA-OROZ01001543-OROZ01001543.1-human-gut-metagenome-genome-assembly--contig:-NODE-1543-length-20757-cov-11.340257_pt1 | contig 20757 bp, 19 predicted proteins | sample MGYA00242138_ERZ509066 | MGnify/ENA primary metagenome ERZ509066 (study PRJEB26280, sample SAMEA2338691) | human gut metagenome | biome: human gut; feature: human-associated habitat; material: faeces... | reverse complement strand
CCGGTCAGCATGGACAAGTCATGAATATGAATATCTGCATTTCTGTGTGCATCTGCGATTTCATTGTCATAAATCTCAGACAGCCAGTAATTTGCAGTAACTGCACCGGAGTTGCTTAAGATCAGACCTCCAACGGAATAAGTAACTGTGGAGTTCTCCTTTACACGCCAGTCCTCAACCTTCACATAACTGTTTACGATTTCTTTGTAATCCAGGATCGTTGACTTCATGTTGCGAACCTTTTCCCTCTGCTTGCGGTAAAGAATGTAGGCTTTTGCCACATCTGCATATCCGGCCTGGATCAGCACATTCTCCACACTGTCCTGAATTTCTTCTACTGTAATCTTATTATCTGTAATCTTTTTCTGAAAATCAGAAGTAACACGCAGCCCTAAGAGATCAATCATCTCTTCGCTATAATTTTTCTCTTTTGCATCAAAGGCTTTATGGATAGCCGCTGTGATCTTGCCTATTTTAAACTCATCCACTTCGCCATCACGTTTTACTACCTGAAACATATCTAATGCCCCCATTTTCTCTTGTTAATCTGTTTCTCCTGCATATTCTTACCGGAGATATTTCTGTCGTTACTGTCCACTTTGCTCTGAGTAACACTGTAGGTTCATTGTATCAGAGTATCACCGGTTCGTCAACACGCAAAAATACCACATAATGTTCCTCATTTTCGCAAAAGGCACAATATATGGTATTTTCTTATTTTTCAAAATATTTTTTTATACAACTCTGGCGTAGATTTCTTTCGGCACCCTTGCCTTCACAGCAATCCCTTCCTCTGTGTATTCCTCTGAGATAAGCTGCCCATATTCGCGGATCAGCTGGATTTTTCCTGCTTCCTGATAAGGGAAAAGGCGCTCCACATAAATCTGTTCTTCAGCAAGAAGCTTCTCCAGAAGATCATTCAGATCTGCAAGACCCTCGCCTGTCTTTGCAGAGACCTTCAGCGTATAGTCCGATTTAAAATCTCGCAGTACGCATGCCCCCGGCGCATCCTGCTTATTAAAGAGTGTGATGATCTTCTTTCCCATCACTCCCAGTTCTTTTAATGTCTCATATACCACATGCATCTGCATCTCTGCCTGCGGATTGGAAGAATCTACCACATGGATAATATAATCTGCATATTTGGCCTCTTCCAATGTGCTCTTGAATGCTTCGACCAGATGATGCGGAAGCTTATGGATAAATCCAACCGTATCTGTGAGAAGAATCTGCTGTCCGTCCTTCAAATTTAAAAGTCTGGTAGTTGGATCCAGTGTAGCAAACAGTTTATCCTCTGATAAAACCTCTGAGCCTGTCAGTGTGTTCAGCAGCGTAGATTTTCCCGCATTTGTATATCCTACGATCGCAGCAGTCTTCATATTGCCTCTGGCCCGGCTGGAACGGATCAGTTCCCTGTGTTTCTCCACCTGGGATAATTCCTGCTTCAAAGCAGAGATCCTTGTACGGATAAGACGACGGTCTGTCTCCAGCTTTTTCTCTCCCGGACCTCTGGTTCCGATTCCACCTCCCAGACGAGAAAGAGATTCCCTGAGACCGACCAAACGGGCAGATCTGTAGCGAAGCTGTGCAAGCTCTACCTGTATTTTACCCTCACTGGTTATAGCTCTCGCTGCAAAAATGTCCAGAATCAATAATGTCCTGTCCATCACCTTACAGTCCAGTTCCCGCTCCAGATTATTCAGCTGTGCAGGAGAAAGTTCGTCATCACAGATAATTCCGGTTGCATCCATAGCATATACCAGTGCACGTACTTCCTCTATCTTTCCTTTTCCAATATAAGTTCCGGGATGCACAGACTCACGATTCTGAATGATTCTTCCCACTGTAACAGCTCCCGCAGTTGATGCAAGCTCCTTCAGTTCATCCAGGGATTCTTCCACATTATCATGATCATCCGTCTGCACTCCCACAAGAACCACCCGTTCTTCAAGCTTTCCAAATTCTTCCATAAATTCTCCTCAGTCAGATGGATATTACACACGCGTTTTAAGAAATGCAAGTTCCTTCTTAACAGTTTTATCTTCCGGGTATAATTCCAGATATTCCTGTGCTTTCTGCAAAGCAGTCTGAAAATCCAGTTTCTTCTCATAGACTACGATTTCATTAAACAGCAGACTCTGCATATCCTCCGCTCCTGCCACATGGATTCCGCTTTCTATATCAGAAAGGGCACTGTCATAATCCCCATCCTCTATATCACACAGTGCAAGTCCGTTAAATCCTTTGGCTCCGTTTTCTGCCTGTGATACATACTGCTGAAACATTGCTTTTGCATTTGCGCTGTCTCCTTTATCCATATATACCATACCAAGCAGAACCAGTGCCTCCGTATTATCGCCGTCTATGGCCTGTTTCAGTTCACTTTCAGCATTTTCATAATCATCCATATAATAATAAACTCTGCCGCGATCACAATGATCCTCCGCATTTTTTGCAGTTCCTGACAAAGCAGCTTCCAGATAACGGGTTCCGTCTGCTTCCATATCCCTGTTCAGATATGCCCCGTAGATCTGGATAGCTCTGTCATAAGTTGCATCTTCGCCGTAGGCCTGTTCAAAATTAGCAGAAGCTTCCTCATAGGAATCCATGGCCAATGCTGTTTCTCCCGTAAGGAAGTACAGATCCGCATCCATTTTATAGTTTTCTGCCAGAGTCTGGCAGTCTTCCAGCGCTGCCTCATAATCCTTTACTTTGAGATAAGCCACAGCTCTATACGACAGAATATCTTTCTTTAATGCTTTGCCAACTTTGTCACATTTAAGCGCATCATTGAAATATGTTATGGCTTCTTCATAGTTTCCAAGCTTGAGTTTCGCTACACCTGCACCTCTGTACGACTGTGCAGGCTTCACTCCTTCAGAAATTGCTGTCTCGTATTCTTCAAGTGCTGCCTCATAATTTCCCTGTTCCAGATCCTGTGTAGCCTGTTTATAATTCTTTGTATTTCCCACATTGCAGCCTGTCAGAAGTCCAAGGCTTAAGCAGACAGCAGTCAGAAATAATCTTTTTTTTCTATTATACATGTAATTCCTTTGCCAGTAAATCAGTCAATGAGCAATCCTTCTGATTCCATTACCTTTACTACATGATCAACATTCTCAAGGCAGAGTTCATCTGTTCCGGCTTCTACCATAACACGAATCAATGGCTCTGTGCCACTCTCGCGTACCAGAATACGCCCATCACTTCCCAGTTTCTTTGCAACTTCCTCTACAGCAGCAACTACCTTCGGATTCTCTCTCGCAGTCTTCTTGTCTGCCACCCGGACATTTCTGAGAAGCTGTGGATAAACCTTCATTTCCCTTGCCAGATCACACAGAGTTGCTTTCTTCTCTACACACGCTTCCATTACCATGAGAGAAGTAAGGATTCCATCACCTGTTGCAGCGTAACGGCTGAAAATAATATGTCCGGACTGCTCACCGCCAAGACTGTATCCATTCTCCATCATATTCTCTGCCACATATTTATCTCCTACTGCAGTCTGCTCATATTTCATACCCTCTCTCTCCAGAGATTTGTACAGACCGAGGTTTGACATAACAGTGGTTACTACTGTATCATCTTTTAATCTGCCCTGCTCCTTGAGATATTTTCCACATACATACATAATCTTATCACCGTCGACCACATTTCCCTTATGGTCAACAGCAATACAGCGATCTGCATCACCATCATAAGCAAAACCGATATCCAGTCCATTGTCCACAACATATTTCTGCAGGACTTCAATATGGGTAGAGCCACAGTTTGTATTGATATTTGTACCATCCGGCTGGTTATTGATCACATAAGTCTTTGCCTGAAGTGCCTCAAATACACTCTTTGCAATAGCTGAAGAACTTCCGTTTGCACAGTCAAGCCCTACTTTAATGCCTTTGAAATCCCTGCTTGGAATAGAGATCAGATGTCCGATATAACGATTCCTTCCTGAAGCAAAATCCACAGTGCGTCCAATATCTTCTTTGGTTGCCAGAGGAAGATCCTCGATCAGGCCATCCAGATATGCTTCAATCCTTGCTTCTACTTCCGCTTCAATCTTCTGTCCGTTTCCATTGAGAAGTTTGATACCATTATCATAGAATGGATTATGGCTTGCGGAGATCATAATACCACAGTCAAAATCCTCTGTACGTACTGCATAAGAAACACTTGGGGTTGTCGTTACATGAAGAAGATATACATCTGCACCGGACGCTGTCAGACCTGCAACAAGTGCATATTCAAACATATAACTGCTTCTTCTTGTATCTTTTCCAATAACAATCTTAGCTTTATGGTCTCTTCCATAATACCAGCCTACGTAGCGCCCCACCTTAAATGCATGATCTACTGTCAGTTTAACATTTGCTTCTCCACGAAATCCATCTGTTCCAAAATATTTTCCCATAATTGCTCTCCTTTACTTTTTACAATATCCTCTGTTTCTGCACTGCATACTGTATTTCCCGGATCACACCCAAAACTGCTTTTAATCAGATCAGACATGTCTCCTGCGAAAGCTGCAGATATCTGCTTAACTTATTGATAAAGTCCCTGAGGATATATACCCGCTTCTGTAAGATTTTTAAATGCTCTCATTACTGTTTCTTTATCTTCCTGATAGGTTACACCAAACCATGTATCCTTTGTCTCCAGGACATCAACTTCAGCACTTTCATTTTTGATCAGATGGTCAACTAACTCCGGAAGCAGATATTCCTTTTTTGTATCTTCCGGTGCGAGTCCACTGAGAAATTCTGCAAATCCTTTCTCGAGGACCTCCATAAAGTCCGGCGTCAGTCCCCACATATTCATGGACACCAGATCCTTTACATCCAGTTCCTGCACACTTCCGTCCGCATTTCTTGACTCTGCACCTGTGGCAGTCTTAAATATATCATGCGTCTCTGTCACACCTGTAAGCTGTCCATTCTCAATATGGCAGATTCCTCTGGTAACGCTTCCATTATCGCTCAATGTATTTCCAAGCCTGAAACCGGCCATGCAGATGTGGAGTTTTCCGTCCTTTTGCTGTTCCTGCACAAGATAATCATGCACCTTCACATAAGCTTCTTTCCCATAATAATCATCTGCATTGATAACAATAAATGGCTCATCCAGAACCTTCTTTGCAGCAAGTACAGCCTGTCCGGTTCCCCAGGGTTTCGTGCGGTCAGCCGGTTTCGTAAATCCCTCCGGCAGATCATCAAGCTCCTGGAATACATATTCTACTTCCGTAATTTTCTCAATACGCTCGCCGATCACTCTGCGAAACTCTTCTTCCAGATCTTTACGGATAATAAACACTACTTTGTTAAATCCGGCTTCCAACGCATCGTGGATGGAATAATCCATAATAATCTCTCCACATGTTCCCACCGGTGCAAGCTGCTTGATTCCTTTTCCAAAACGACTTCCGATTCCTGCCGCCATAATTACAAGTGCTGTTTTCTGCATAAATATTTTCCTCCTGACATTCTTCTCTCATATCAATACTTTTTCAGTCATCTTCTGTCACATACCCTCTCCGCAATATTCTATTCCGCATCCTGAAGATTACTTAATTTTGCTGCCTGATCTGCTGCGATCAGACTGTCAATGATCTCATCCAGATCCCCGTTCAGAACATTCTCCAGTCTGTGCAGTGTCAGTTTGATTCTGTGGTCTGTCACACGGCCCTGTGGAAAATTATAAGTTCTGATCTTCTCTGAACGGTCACCTGTTCCAATCTGGCTTCTTCTTGCCTCAGCCTCAGCATCATGCTGTTTGGCAAGCTCCATCTCATACAGACGGGAGCGAAGAACTTTCAGTGCTTTATCTTTATTCTTAAGCTGTGACTTCTCATCCTGGCAGGAAATTACGATTCCGGTAGGAATATGTGTCAGTCGCACAGCAGAGTCTGTTGTATTGACACACTGTCCACCGTTTCCGGATGCACGCATAACGTCGATTCGGATATCCTTTTCATCAATCTGGACATCAACTTCTTCTGCCTCCGGCATTACTGCTACTGTAATGGTAGACGTATGGATACGTCCACCGGACTCTGTCTCAGGCACACGTTGTACACGATGTACACCGGATTCATATTTCATAACAGAGTAAGCACCCTGTCCGGTAATCATGAAAGTAACACTCTTCATTCCACCAATTCCGATTTCTTCGCACTCCATTGTCTCTACTTTCCAGCGTCTGCTTTCAGCATAATGGACATACATACGATAAATCTCAGCTGCAAATAAAGCAGCTTCATCTCCGCCGGCACCGGCACGGATTTCCACAATAACGTTCTTGTCATCATTCGGGTCTTTTGGAAGAAGAAGAATTTTTAGTTTCTGCTCTAATTCTTCTACTCTTGCTTTGGAATCATTTAACTCTTCCTTCGCAAGCTCCTTCATTTCTTCATCTGTTTCTTCGTCCAGCATAGCAAGAGAATCTTCAATATTCTGCTTACACTGTTTATATTCTTTATAAGCTTCCACGATAGGAGTTAAATCGCTCTGCTCCTTCATCAGCTTACGAAAACGCTCCGGATTATTTGCCACATCCGGTTCACTTAACTCACTCATCAACTCTTCATAACGAATCAATAAATCCTCTAAACGATCAAACATTTTAATTTCCTTTCCCTTTTACCACACGGTCATTTCGTGCAAGGTCTTTGATTACTTCAACTTCTGTAAATCCAGCGTTACGCATCAGCTCAGAGACTGCTTCTCCCTGGTCATATCCGATTTCCATGTAAACATATCCGCCAGGATTCAAATAATCCTTTACCTGTCCGGCAATCTTCCGATAAAAATCAAGGCCATCCGCTCCGCCATCTAATGCATTTTCCGGCTCAAAATCCCGTACCTCCGGCATCAGCTTCTCCACTTCCGCACTGGCGATATAAGGCGGATTCGACACGATGATCTCGAATTTTCCCTCCACCTTGTCAAACAGGTCACTCTGTAAAAAATGAACCCGATCTGCGTTCGCCGCATCCAAAAGCGTCTCCGCATTTTGCTCTGCCACTTCCAGCGCATCTGCAGACAAATCCACACCCAGTCCTTCACAGGCATTGCTGTAATGCAGAAGGCTTAACAGAATACATCCGGATCCCGTACACATGTCAAGCACCCGCATTCCGTCATGGAGTTCCTTCAATACTTCCTCCACCAGAATCTCCGTATCCTGTCTCGGGATCAGTACGTGCTCATTGACAGCAAAGGTCAGTCCCATAAAGTCCTGCTCCCCGGTCAGCTGTTGCAGCGGAATGTGCTCCGCCCGCTGTCCGATCCAGCCAAGATATTTCTCTTCCGCTTCCGGTGTCACCGACTGTTCCCCGTGCACCAGCAGATCATTACGATTCGTACCGCATACCGCTTCCAGCAGAAGTCTCGCATCCAGTGTGGCTTCTTCGATTCCCGCTGTCTGCAAAGCCAGACAGCCCTTTTCATAGCATTCCCGATAGGTCATCTTAATCCTCTGGTTCTGCGGATGCATCGTCCTTCATCCAGCTCTCATTCACTTCGTAACCGAAGGTATCCTGTAAATATTTCTTCCAGTCGAACACAGCTTCTACGGAAGCGATGGCTACCTCTGCCATGCTCTCATCGGGCTCCCTGGTGGTCATACGCTGGATCCACATACCGGGAGCAGACAGGATCTTAATAAACACATTATCCGTGCGTCCGGCCAGACGGATGATCTCGTAGGAAATTCCGGCCACAACCGGCATCAACAGAATACGAAGGATCACTTTCTCCGCCACATTATCCACCTGGATAAAGAAGAACAGCACAATACTTACCAGCATAACAAAGAAAATGAAGCTGGTGCCGCAACGTTTGTGCAGTCTGGAGCTGCGCATCACATTGTGCACCGTAAGGGGTCTGCCCTTCTCGATACAGTTGATGCATTTGTGCTCCGCCCCATGATACTGGTACAGCCTGCGGATATCCTTCATGGCGCTGATGCCCCATACATACAGCAAAAACAGAGCAATACGGATCACACCCTCAATAATCGCCATCAGGGAGCGGTTGCGGATAAAGCTCTCAAACAGAGAGGAAATGAAATACGGCAATACGATAAAGATGCCTACTGCCAACATAATGGAGATCACCGTCACAATACCGGACAGCAGCTTTTCTCCGTTGCCACCGCTCATCTTGTCCATTGCCTTATCGAATTTCGTTTCTTTGCCTTCCTCTTCTTCATAGAAGGAAGCGGAATAATTCAATGCTCTGGTTCCCAGGATCAGGGAATCCAGGAAATTAAAGATACCACGGATAAAGGGAAGCTCCTTGAACTTACTTCCGTGAGCCAGACCCTGATAGGTCTCCACTTCCACTTCAATCTCGCCGTCCGGCTTGCGGACCGCTACCGCATACTTCTCTTTATTTTTCATCATAACGCCTTCCAGCACGGCCTGTCCGCCGATACCGGAATAACGACTCTTTCTTCTAGCCATAAAACCTCATCCTTATAAATGCAGTATTAAATAGGAACATAGTTTCCTATACGACAAGAAAAGGTTGAGATAAGAATACCTCAACCTTTCGCTTGCAATCTTATTTAACACCGTATTTCTTATTGAACTTATCAATACGGCCATCGGTTCTTGCAGACTTCTGCTGGCCAGTGTAGAATGAATGACACTTGGAGCAAACTTCTACGTGAAGCTCGGGCTTGGTGGAGCCGGTTACAAATGTGTTACCACAGTTGCAGGTTACAGTTGCCTGGTAGTAAGCGGGATGGATTCCTTCTTTCATTTCTTTCACCTCTCTATAAAAATGTCGTGTATAAGTTCTTGTTCTCATCCTCACTGCTTATGGAACCACAAACAGCGGTATTATTGTACCATAAGAGTTTACACGACGCAAGACCTATTTTTACATATTTCTCCCCTGATATTGCACTGTAATGACATAAACTGTTTTTTCAGTCTCATCAATCTTATAAATTACCATATAATTATCGACCAGAAGCTGTTTATACCCCTTTCCGGCATACTTTCCCTCTAATCTATCCTGATGTGAACCGGGAAAAGTCTCCAGTTTTTTTATCGCTCTCCAAATTCTGTCTGTTTGTGCTTTTGCATTTTCCGGAACCTGTTTTTCTATGGCGATATACCTGTAGATTTCTTCCATATCACGATATGCTCTCGGATACAACTTTATATGGTATTTAACCATAATATTTTTTGTCTAGCCTTTCCATTGCGACATCCATATCCATCGTATCCGCACCCGCAGCAACTTCCTCTTCCGCCTCACAGATGGCCTGGTCGATTTTATGAATTCGTGCAAAACGCTCATAAAGTTCTGCGCTCATCACTACCAGATCGCTGTAGCCATTCTTAGTAATAAAAATCGGTTCCTGCTTTGTATGTGCTAATTCGGATATTTCACTTGTTTTTCTCAAATCTCTGATCGGTATGATCAATGGCATAATAGCACCTCCTTTATGCCATAATTGTAGCACAATTATGACACATCGTAAAGGTATATATTCTGCCATCATTTCCAATTTTTGTCAATTTTCTATCTCTTGCCTAGATAAACCGGTTCTTCTTCACCATATTCACAAATTCCACATTATTGCGGGTATGGGAGAACATATCAAGGATGCGGTCGGTAGCTTCGTCGGGCTTTAAGCCATTCAGGGCCTTACGCATGATATTGATGGCTTCCAGTTCTTCCGGTGTCAGCAACAGATCCTCTCTTCTGGTGCCGGATTTTGCCAGATCGATAGCCGGGAAAATACGTTTCTCGGACAGCTTTCTGTCCAGAACCATTTCCATATTACCGGTTCCCTTGAATTCCTCGTATACCACATCATCCATCTTGCTTCCGGTCTCTACCAGTGCGGTGGCCAGAATGGTCAGGCTTCCTCCCTCACGCATATTACGGGCTGCACCGAAGAATCTCTTGGGCATGTGGAGTGCGGCGGGATCGAGACCACCGGACAGAGTACGTCCGCTGGGGGGAACCACCAGGTTGTACGCTCTGGTCAGACGGGTGATACTGTCAAGCAGGATCACGACATCCTTCTTATGTTCTACGAGACGCTTTGCACGCTCGATCACCATCTCTGATACTCTCTTGTGGTGCTCGGGAAGCTCATCGAAGGTGGAATAGATCACTTCCACATTGTCTCCGTGGATTGCTTCCTTAATATCGGTAACTTCCTCGGGACGCTCATCGATCAGCAGGATCAGCATGTGCATCTTGGGGTTACCGTTCAAAATAGACTTTGCCACTTCCTTCAACAGTGTGGTCTTACCAGCCTTGGGCGGGGATACGATCATACCACGCTGTCCCTTACCGACAGGGCTTACCAGATCCATGACTCTCATAGCCACGCTGCAGCCGGGAGTCTCCATCTTGATGCGCTCATCCGGGAAGATCGGCGTCATATCCTCGAATGCCATTCTCTTGGCTGACTCTTCCACTGTATAACCGTTGATGCTCTTGACGAACAGCAGTGCACTGAACTTCTCCTGCTGGGTCTTGATTCTCTTGTTGCCCTTCAGGATATCACCGGTCTTCAGTCCGAAACGGCGGATCTGGCTGGGAGCCACATACACATCGTTCTCACCGGGCATATAATTCTCGCAACGGATAAATCCGTAACCATCCGGCATAACCTCTAAGATACCGCTGGCTTCGATACCGCTGTCCAGTTCCTTGGGATACTGGCTCTCATCGTATGCCACGTTATTCGGATTGAAGGTACGCTCTCTGGTGTAAGCTTCACTTCTTACGCCGACCATCTCTGTACCGGTTTCGGAACGGTCAGTGCGTTCTGCACGATCCGTACGCTCGGTACGGTCTGTCCGATAGTTTCTGTCATTTCTATCCTGTCTATCATATCTGTCCTGTCTATCATATCTGTCCTGTCTGTAATTCCTCTCCTGTCTGACAGGGCGTTCTGTTCTCTCCGGCTTCTCTGCCTCTTCGCTCTTAGCAGCCTCCTGTTTCTCTTCCGCTGCCTTAGCTTCTTCCTCTTTTTTCAGGCGCTCATCTTCTGCAAGCATAGCTTCTACCAGATCTGCCTTTTTCATTGTGGAAGTTCCCTTCAGGCCACGTACTTTTGCCAGCTCCTTTAACTGAACTAATGCAAGTGATTCATATTTTTCTCTCATATACCCTCCTATGGAAATAAGATTTACTATAAAACTGTTAACTAAGGGGAATTACATCCGATTTACATTCGACATGTCAGTTGAATAAAAAGATATTAAAACTGCATCTAAAGCCATTATAATACATTTCTTTCCAAATAGGAAGTCCCAAAATAAAAATTTTATTTTTTGTAAAAGTGGTGCTAAATCCTTGCGAAGATATCGATTCTATTATATCATTATGAATAGTGTCCGGATTTCGTATCCGGCAAATCTCCATGATTATATGAAGTAATGACCAAACAAAAAATAAGAGAGGTATTGTCATGACAACCAATGAAAAAGCGTTACTGATGCATGAAAAATGGAACGGTAAACTGGAGACCGTGTCCAAGACTCCCGTCAAGACCCGTGAGGATCTGGCTATTGCTTATACTCCCGGTGTTGCGGAGCCCTGCAAAGTAATCGCCCAGGACAAAGAAGCTGCTTACAAATACACCATGAAGGCCAACACCGTAGCCGTTGTCTCCGACGGAAGCGCGGTTCTTGGTCTTGGCAACATCGGTCCCTACGCAGCCATGCCCGTTATGGAAGGCAAGGCAGTCCTCTTCAAAGAATTCGGTAATGTAAATGCTGTCCCCATCTGTCTGGACACCCAGGATACCGAAGAGATCATCAAGGCTGTGACCTATCTGGCTCCCGGCTTCGGCGGCATCAATCTGGAAGACATCAGTGCTCCCCGTTGTTTCGAAATTGAGGAACGTCTGAAGGAGATTCTGGACATCCCCGTATTCCATGATGACCAGCACGGTACTGCCATCGTCGTTCTGGCCGGTGTTATCAACGCCCTGAAGGTAGTCGGTAAGAAAAAGGAAGACTGCCGCGTAGTGGTAAACGGTGCCGGAAGCGCCGGGGTGGCTATCACCAAACTGCTTCTGACCTACGGTTTCCCCAATATCATCATGTGTGACAAGGTAGGTATTGTCTCCAAAGATACCGAAGGCCTGAACTGGATGCAGAAAAAGATGACCGAAGTGACTAACTTAAACAACGAGACCGGCTCTCTGGCCGATGCTCTGAAAGGTGCCGATATCTTCATCGGTGTTTCCGCTCCGAACATCGTCACTCCCAAGATGGTAGCTTCCATGAACCGCGATTCCATCCTGTTTGCCATGGCGAATCCCATTCCCGAGATCATGCCGGATGTAGCCAAGGCTGCCGGTGCCCGTGTCGTAGGAACCGGACGCAGTGATTTTCCCAATCAGGTGAACAATGTGGTCGCTTTCCCCGGTATCTTCAAGGGTGCTCTGGAAGGTCGTGCTACCCAGATCACCGAAGAGATGAAACTGGCCGCTGCCGAAGCCATTGCCGGTCTGGTACCCGCAGACAAGCTCTCCGATGACAATATCATGCCGGAAGCATTTGATCCCCAGGTAGCCGAAGTTGTGGCAAACGCTGTAAAGAGCCACATCCGCTAATGTGTTCGGACAGCATTGTGAGAGACTGGCACGGCAAGCCCTACTACTCTCTGGATTCCTATTGCAAAAATACGTTTCACCATAAATGCTATAAAATAGCCCTGAATGCCCGGATGTCCTGTCCCAATCGGGACGGAACTCTGGACACTCGGGGCTGTATCTTCTGTAGCTCCGGCGGCAGCGGTGACTTTGCTGTGGACATTGCCGGAAAGACTATGGAGGAACAGATTGCGGAAGGCATGGCAAAATTCGGTGATAAAGTGACCGGTCATGACCTGATCGCCTATTTTCAGGCATACACCAACACTTATGCACCTCTCCCCTATCTGGAAGAGGTGTATCGTTCTGCCCTGAGCCATCCCAAAGTCTGCGGCATCTCCATTGCCACCAGGCCGGATTGTCTGGGGCCGGAAGTACTGGCTCTGCTTGCAAAATTAAAAGGCGAATATCCGGACAAATTCCTCTGGATCGAACTGGGATTACAGACAATCCACGAAGAGACTGCCCACTATATCCGCAGAGACTATCCCCTGTCCTGCTTTGAGAAAGCCTGTACCAATCTGAAGACACTCAAAATCCCTTTTATCGTCCATACGATTCTGGGACTCCCCGGAGAGACCGACCGACAGGTACTGGAAACCATGAAATACTTAAACCATATTGCTCCCTTTGGCATCAAGCTCCAGTTACTGCATATTTTAAAAAATACCGATCTGGCAGAGGATTATGAAAAGGGAATATTTGAGGCACTGACTCCGGAACATTATCTGGATCTGTTGGTCTCCTGCCTCGCCCACCTGTCTCCGGACATCGTGATCCACCGGGTCACCGGTGATGGGCCAAAAGATCTGCTGATCGCTCCGAAATGGAGTCTGGACAAACGAAAGGTACTGAACTCACTGCACCACCGTATGAAAGAGCAGGGCATCCGTCAGGGTGACCTTTATGAAGCAATAAATAAAGATAAACATTAGAAAGGCTGTTATCCCATTATGTTACAAGATCCGCTTACTTTATATAAACTTATCGTTCTCTACATGCTGAACCGTGTGACTTTCCCTCTCACGGCCGCACAGGTCAGCGATTTTATCCTTGGAAAGGAATACACGAACTTCCTGACCCTGCAGCAGGTCATCAATGAACTGACGGATGCCGGAATGATCGCCACCCAGTCGATCCGCAACCGGACCCACCTGTCCATCACTGCCGAGGGCAAGGAAACTCTGAATTTCTTCGAGAACCGCATCGGTGATACCATCAAGCAGGAAATTGACAGCTATTTTCAGGAAAACGAGTTCACCCTGCGCAACGAAGTCTCTGTGCTGGGGGATTATTATAAATCCACCTCCGGTGAATACGAGGCTCATCTGGTAGCAAAAGACCGCGGTATCAATCTGGTGGACATCACCTTATCCGTTCCCGTGGAAGAAACTGCGGCTGCTATCTGCGACAACTGGCAGAAAAAAAATCAGGAAATATACAAATACCTGATTACGGAGTTGTTCTAATCCCGCAATCAGGTACCTGATTTTATGATTCTTTGTTTTTAGAAGAAGCCTCTGCGGCTTCTTTTTTGATTCTCGCCATATGCTCTCTGATCTTCACCTCATAACCGTTACCCGAGGGCTGATAGAACTCCCTGCCACTTAATTCATAGGGCAGATACTGCTGTTCCACATAGTCATTCGGGTAATCATGTGCATATTTATATCCTGTTCCGTGTCCCAATTTTGCTGCTCCTTTATAATGTGCATCCTGCAAGTGTGCGGGGATCGGCAGATCTCCTGTGGCCTGTACTTCCTGCATCGCCTGAAATACCGCTTCGCAGCTACGATTGCTCTTGGGTGCTGTAGCAATATAAGTCACTGCCTGCGCCAGAATGATCTGCGCCTCAGGCATGCCTACCCGCTCCACCGCCAGAGAAGCATTCACTGCCATCACCAGTGCCTGGGGATCCGCATTGCCCACATCCTCCGATGCACAGATCATAATACGTCTTGCAATAAAAGTAACGCTTTCGCCAGCATTTAACATCCTTGCCAGATAATATACTGCCGCATCCGGATCTGACCCCCGCATACTCTTGATAAATGCAGAAATCGTATCGTAGTGGTTGTCACCGTTTTTATCGTATCTCGCCGCTCTCTTCTGGATACACTGCTGTGCCACGTCGAGCGTAATATGGATCTTGCCATCCGGTCCCGGTTCTGTGGTCATGATGCCCAGTTCAATAGCATTCAGTGCATGTCTGGCATCGCCGCCGGAGATATCTGCCAGAAAATCCAGTGCATCCTCGTCTATGGTGCCGTTGTAGGCTCCCATTCCCCGGTCTGTATCGTAGACTGCTTTTTTCAAAAGCTCTTTGATGGCTTCCCTCGGAATCGGCTTCAATTCAAAGATCACCGAGCGGGAGATCAGAGCGCCGTTGACTTCAAAATAGGGATTCTCTGTAGTAGCTCCTATGAGAATGATCGTACCGTCCTCCACATACGGGAGCAGATAATCCTGTTGTCCTTTATTAAAACGGTGGATCTCGTCAATGAACAGAATTGTACGCTTCCTGTACATTCCCTGCAGTTCCTTCGCCTTTGCCACCACTTCTTCCATATCCTTTTTGCCCGCCACTGTGGCATTAATCTGTTGAAATTCAGCACTGGTAGTATTGGCAATGACTTTCGCCAGCGTCGTTTTGCCGGTACCGGGCGGTCCATAGAAAATGATGGAGCTGATCTTGTCCGCCTTGATGGCACGATACAGAAGCTTGTCCTTGCCGATAATATGCTCCTGCCCCACGACCTCATCCAAGGTTCTGGGACGCATTCTGGCCGCCAGTGGAGCTTCCTTTTCCATATTGGTGCTTCTCATGTATTCAAACAAATCCATAATATTACATCCTCTGTTTCTATTGCAAAGATACCAAAAGACTGAAGCACATTCTAAGATATGCTCCAGTCAATTATAACAAAGTTTATCGCAGCTTGCAATTTTGCATCCAGATCTTCACACGCCGCTTCAATGCATTTGCTTCCAGCGGAGCCAGCAAAAGATCCTGGATTACTTCGGTCTCCAGGGCATTTTTCATCTGTTTCAGATTGCCTTCCCTACAGATTGCGATGGTCGGAAATGTCTGTTCCGTCTGTACTTTCCGAAGTTCCTGCCAGCGTGCCTGTCCCTGATCCTCTTCTTCCGATACATCCACCACAAGAGCCAGAATTCCCTCTTCCGCCGCTTCCTCCATACACTCTCTGATCATTTCCACGGAATCCACCTGTTTCAGCTGTACGGAATCCGGCAACGCAAATTCTATCATACTGGTGACATTTCGGGACCCGGACCACACTATAGCCAGCTGTTTTCTGCTCTGCTCATGGTTTTCTTCGCCATATACACTGTAGCGTCCTTTTCCCGACTTCTTGGATACATACAATGCCTGATCTGCTTTTGCCGAAAGATCATAGTAGCAATGATCCTCTGGATCGGAAAATGCTATTCCCACACTGATGGATATATTTTCCGGTATGGATAAGCTCTCTTTATATTTTACGAGGTTGACCAGATTCTCTGCCTTGATCAGTGCGATCTCTTTGGACGGAATGTCTCCCATCAATACTGCGAACTCATCTCCACCCATACGTCCCACATAATCTGTGCTGCGGAACTGTGAAGAAATGACTCCTGCAATGACGCTGATCACATGGTCTCCCATAGTATGACCGTATACATCATTTACGGATTTGAAATTATCGATATCTATCACCATAAGAGCATGCAGGCCATTCTCATGCTCTGTCAGAGTCTTCGTGATCAGCTTCTCTACTGTCATCTTGTTGAACAGACTGGTCATCTCGTCGATCTGCGACTTTGTCTTCCAGGCCTTCTGCTCATCTCTGCTATTCTGTAACCTGCGTTTTACCCCCAGTGTATTGTTGATGCGGGTAAGCGCTATCCGGGTATCTACCGGTTTGATAATGAATTCATCCGCCCCCAGTGCAAATGCTTCCGACTGGGAAGACACCGATTCCGTATTCGTCAGAACGATAACCGGCGTGTCCTTGAAGCCCTCCATATTCTGTCTGCGGCGCAGTACTTCAAAGCCGTCGATCCCCGGCATGACCAGATCCAGCAGCACCAGATCAATGGCATCGCTTTCCTTCTCCATGATCGTAAGACATTCTTCACCGGAAACAGCCTCTGCGAAGTTAAAATGCTCCCCGAGAGACTGTCTGATCACTACTCTTTGAAATTTTGAATCATCAACGATTAATAATGTTTCTTTCTTTTGTAAACTGCTCATGGCTGTCGGATCCTGCTTTCCGTATCACGTCGTTTAAAACGCGATACAGTTATAGTATATCCAACAGCCATGTGCTCGTCAATTTAAAAATATATCTACTTTTTACACAATCTTTATGTGGTTTTTCCCTTTAAAGTTGAATTTTACTACGTCTGCAGAGAAGTCCGCCGAATGTCACCAGACCTGCAGCTGCAAACAGCAGTACCTCGGGCATCCATCCCATCACACCTTCTCCGGTCTTGGGCACGCTGTCCAGCTCCGGCTGTGCAGCTGCGGTGTTTGCAGCTACTGTAAATGTGGTGCTGGCGGAATCATCGATCCACATGATGTCCACGGTATGCTCTCCTTCTGCCAGGGACGCCAGATAGGAAGGCTTCAGGGTCACGATAGTGGAACCTGCTTTTGCTTCGTAGTGGGCACTGGGAATCCAGTTGCCATCTACACGGACACCGGCGAATTTAGCAAAATCACCATCGCCGCGGATGGTCAGGCCTTCCGTGGTGCTGCCGTTCCAGGTACCCTTGGTGCCTTCGATGATCTTATAGGGATCTTCCTGGCTGTCATCGGTACCACTGTCAGAAGCTGATGTATCTGTATTATCTGTAGTATTTGTAATCTCTCCCGTTGTAAAGGTATATTTCAATGTCAGATACCGTCCCTCAGCTAAGTCAATTGACGTATACTCCACTTGTGGATTTGTGACAATCCAGATGCTGTCATGATTGAATTTATAGCCACGTTCTGCAACCAAGGTCAGAATTGCATAATACGTTGTGTTCGGTTCAGCATTGCCGATTGCCGCCTCATTCTCATTTCCCTCTTTCAACCACAAAATACTGTTCTTCGTAACATCAGTAATTCCTTCCGTATTAATCTGCCATTTTTTAGGTAAGGGCTGTCCGGCTACCGGTGGGGTGACTACCATGTCCAGACTGGAGATTGTCCGATCAACTGTGCCAACATTAAACGACATTATATCTGTTTTCCTATGTTCATCCCCTTGTGGATCATCATATACTGCTTTTGCATACACCTTATATCCCGCCACTTTGGTACAGTTTTCTGTTTTATAGCTAATCTTCACTGTTGCAGTTCTGTTATCTTCACTATAATTTATGATTTTTGCATCAAAAATGTCATCTGCACGGTAACCCGCTCCATCATAGAAATTAAATGAAACATTTACTTTAGAAAAATCATAATATGAATTTATTTTTAAATCATACAAAAAATAAGATTTCTCATCATTTGAAACCAACTGTGCCGGTTCCGACAAGCTAGAATGAAATTCCAGATTGACTGCTTCACCTGTCATAACTATTTTACCTGTTCCATGATTTGGAAGCCGATAATAATAACATTGTTGAACGCTGTCATAGGTTGCACTTGCTTCTATTTCATTAACATCATCCGTAGAATATACAACTTTCGGTGCTGTCAAAAACCAATATTCTTTTCCATTATAACTGTCATCTCCCGGGTATATAGAAAAACAATCATACATTTTACTATCTATCATAGTACTTAGCATTATATGACAGTTTTTTAATCCGGTTCTATCAACTGTCCAGTTTCCCGTATAATCGTCCGCCTTAGCATTCATCCCCTGCCAACCCCACAGCAGCAGCACCGCCGCTGCCAGCAGTCCGATTCTCTGTAATATCTTTTTCATCTGTTTCCTCAGAGGGATATTGTCAAGTGTGTAAGTAAGATTTTATGAAATTGCTTCTATTTTCATAAGAGAGCCTTCCATTACTTTTATACCATCTGTTAATTCAATATAGCTGATTACCTTTGTTTCTCAAAAAGAATAGTTTATACGCTTTAGATTTTAGTATCAAGTGTTGCCTGTGCAGGGGATTTTCCTGTCTCTGCAGTCTCTCTTGTAACATCATCAAGTGCTCCAGCTTTGATTGGCTTACCAATTTCCCAGTTAGGATCAGCCTTTTTTGCGGCATCATAAAAAGCCTGTCTGTAAATTCTCTCATATTTTTCAAGGGTGTACCCGGCAGCCAGCCTGTCCTTTTTGGACATTTTGCGATACAAATTGTTATACACATCTGTTCGTTTTGTTTTATCACCATTGCATACACCATTTTCACGCAGAAATTCTTTTTTTGTCAGTTCATACATTTCTTCTTTGCTGCTATCCGGAATTGATATGATCCTTCTTCTCGAATTCTCGTTGTCATCTGTCACCAAAAGTCCTGCCAATCCATTTACAGGATTAATATAATCTCCATCCTTATCATAATGACTCATCAGATTTTTTATTCCCTGAATATTGCCATACATCGCACCATTTCCGGCAGACATCATCTTCTTAATAGCTGCTTTATACTGTTTACTGTTCGTATTAATTCCAGCAGCTTTTAGCTGTGATTGAACAGAACTGCTATTAAGCTGTGACAACTGAAAACTACCTATTGCATTTACTCCTGATGTTCCAAATGATTTCTGAAATAAAAAAGCATAATCCGTTATCCTTGACATAAAACAGCCTCCCTGTCTGTTTCCACATTGCAAATTTATTTTTGTCTATTTTATGTTCTAGCATAAGTCATTATTTTAATTGCACACCTTACGGTTTCATATCAAAGTTCCTATGCCAAAGCATCAAATGCCGAAACTCCATTTTCTGTCACTCCTATAGAAGTTGAAGTACCTAGCAATTCCACCATTTTTCCTGTCAGGTCATCTACATCTTTTCCATCAATTTTCAGATTATATTGCCGTTCTTCCTGCTCCTGTTTTTCGGCACGCTGTTTTTCCAGTCTTTCCTCTGTCTCTTTCTTTTCTGCTTTCCTTTTCTCGAGTCTTTCTTCAAGTTCTTTCCTTGCTTTTTCTGTTCCCGGATCAACTTCATCTTGAGTACACATTACAGAACTCATGCTATCATATCCATTTATAGTAATACTATAACTCAGTATCTTTGCTCCTCTTGCTGCCACATAAGCTCTTGACTGTTCTATTGTTTTTGGTATTAGCGATAAATTGTACTCCAACCATTGTTTTGTCTTTTCATCTCCCATAGCCTTTGACAAAAGAGAACTGTTTATATTTACGGAATAATCCCTGCTTCGTAAACATTCGTATTTTTGTGTTAAATAGTTCTTATATTCATGAGCATTCTTATATGTCCTGCCCGTTTTGTTTCCAGCATTTTGTGTATTGCCATAACTATTCGTATATGACGCATATGTTCCTATTCCTGTAACTGCCATATTAACATATCTCCTTTCATTATTCGGAGTCTTTCCAACTATGCCACCTGTTGGATTTCTCTCAGAATCAATATAATATTGATTACACGCTAGCTTCAAATATACTTTGACTAATACCTTTCATCCACATATTCTGCGTTGCTCCATACCCTCTTTCCTGCCCTATATCATACAACCCACTGCTGTCAAAGCCTATTTTCAATACCAAATCATTTTCTTTCTTCCAGCCATTTTTAGCATATTGCAGCCATCTCTTAGAATAAAGTTCATACCCTGCACCATTTTTAGATTTTTCCTTAAACAATGCCAGTAAATCTGTACCATCCTCTGCAATAAAAGTACCATTTTTATATGTCGCATTGCGTGCATCATACCCGGTTGTCTCATACACTTCATGCCATAAAGAATATTGGTTTGCCTTTGTCATATTTGCCTGCGAATTAACAATTTCATTATCTGCATCATGCATACAAATCCACGCATGTGTCCATATATTTTTCGCATTATCCCCTTCATTCAGTAATTTTTCTATCTGCGATAATGTATCTCTATCTGCATTTCCCGACACTGTTAATTGATATGTATATGGATCAATAGAAAATACCAAATCTGCCTGTTTTGATATTGATATCCCATTCTTTGAAA
>ENA-OROZ01001524-OROZ01001524.1-human-gut-metagenome-genome-assembly--contig:-NODE-1524-length-21046-cov-13.895765_pt1 | contig 21046 bp, 18 predicted proteins | sample MGYA00242138_ERZ509066 | MGnify/ENA primary metagenome ERZ509066 (study PRJEB26280, sample SAMEA2338691) | human gut metagenome | biome: human gut; feature: human-associated habitat; material: faeces... | reverse complement strand
AGACCTTTTTGGCGTCCTTGCTGGACAGCACCTTGAAGCCGGCAGAGCCGAACACCACCCCGCCCAAAAACAGTGCAAGCTTTTTTGCATCAAACATATTTACCCCTCGTTTCTGTTTTTCCTATCTGAGCGCCCGTACCCTTGAGCAGGGCGGGCTCTTTATCTTTATATTTTAGCACGCTTTCGGGGTTTTTCAATATTTTTCGACGATGTTAGGACGCATTAACATTGTTAGCGGCTATGTTCAATCCCCGGCAAGATGAAAAGCCAGCGGCTGCTCAGCATCCGCTGAATCGTGTTATATGCCATCTCCCCGCCCATAGAATTTTTGATGTTGTACGCCTTTAACCAATCCCGAAGGTCGGTCATGGCAGGCACCTCCTATTTATACATCATTGAACGGTGGAGCAGCCGGTTCAGCAGCCCTTCCCGGGGGCGCCGTCGTCCGGGACGCTGTTGCCACCGGAATTCAGGATTGCCGCGAACTGCTGCAGCTGCTTGAGGGAGCTTACACCCAGTTTTTCGTAAGGTCAGCACCAGCAGCACCACCAGCAGCAGGCAGGGCCACAGCAGCCGGGCGCTCATAGCGCTCTAGCGGATATTCTCACGGTGTCTGGCAAAAAAGTGCATCAAAGTCCCCCTTTTCCGGCTGCGCTGCGGGTTCATGCATTGTCGCACAGCAGCTGCCATGTCTCTGCGGTCAGGGCCTCCAGCGTTTCGCCGCCGGCAAGGCGCTGCGGGTAGTCCTTCTGGCGCTGGCGCAGGCTGTCATAGAAGGTTTTGGTCTTGGCATGGTACCCCACGATGCCCGGCTCGGACACCGGGGTGTTCTGGATGCGCATCGCGTTGTAAACGTCGTACAGCCGCTGATAGCTCTGCTGCTCGAACGGATAGTCCGCAATGGCGTCAAAGGCGGCGCTGGACACCGGCATATACCCGGTATCGGCGGCAAATTCCAGATTGCGCTGCTGCTCGGTGAGCCAGCGCAGGAACACAGCGGCGGCCTCGGCCTTCTGGTCGGTGGTCTTAAAGGCGCACAGACCCACACCGGCCTGCGGCATCAAAGGCGTGGCGGTACCGGCGGCGTGCGGCAGGGGTGCCAGCAGCAGATCGGTGGGCTCGGTGGTGTTGTCCGGGTAGGTCACGACATCGTTGTAGTAAAGGATGGCTGCAGAGCTGCCAAGACCCGCCAGCGTTTCGCCGGTCATCACCTGCGTGTTGGAGTACAGATCCGAAACCAGAATATCGCCCTGCACCAGTGCCCGGGCAAATTCCATCCACGAAGCGCGGAAGGTCTCGTTGGTCAGGTCGTACCAGCTGTCCTTGTACAGCGCGCCGCTGCCCTGCTCCAGCGCGTTCAGCTCCACCAGACGCAGCGGATAGTCCAGCGCGCAAAAGGGCTTGCCCTGCGACCATTGCCGGTAGGCAGCGGCCATGGCAAAAAAGCCGTCCCATGTGGCAAGGGTGGAAAGCTGTGCCCTGGTATCCGCCGCAAACCGGGCGTACTGGGAGCCGTTTAAAAAGATGAGCTGGGTGGATTTGGACACCGGGAACACCACCTGCCGCCCGTCAATGATGCCGTCCTGCACAAAGCCGGGCACATAGGCCGCCATTTCCTCGGCGGTAAACCAGTCGTTCCAGTCCACAAGGGTCTCGATGCCCAGCGCTTTGGCATCCGAGGAGTGCGCCGAGAACAGGTCCGGCAGGTCCAGCGCGCCGGGCTTGCCGGCCTTGGCATCCTGCAGCTGGCCGCCGATGGCGGCGCTGTTGGTCATGTTGGTCACGTTGAGCAGGATCCACCGAGCCCAGCGTGTTTACCGGAAACTTCGGCGACAGTCTGGCGGCTACCTTCCAGACCGTGACTAAGCGCTTTACCTACGGCGGCGACACCGGCAAGGATCAGCGTGTGTACTACATCAACACCAAGGAGCTGGGCGAGATCCTGTACGGTACTGCTACCCCCATCCCGTTCCGGGTGGTGGTCAGCGAGGAGCGGGGCTATAAACTCTCGGTGAATCCTGTTGCTGCTGGCAGCAGAAGGATTTACCGCAGACAGAAGATGAGTTTTGTACTGATTCACATACCGAGTTTTCCTATGGCAGGCGGGGCAGGCTCATCATGCAAACAACGAAAAACAGGAAGTTCCCGTTGGGGAACTCCCTGCTGTACATATCGCTATCGTATGTGGATTTTTCAGGGTGCGTCCTATTCGGGACGCACCCTGTTTTTTTCTATGCTTCATCATTTTCTGCGCGCAGCATCCGGTATCCGACACCAACATGGGTCTGGATCAGATGCGGCGCATCCGGGTATCGTTCCAATTTTTTGCGCAGGGATGCCATGTAAACTCGCAAGGAAGCAATGTCATTTTCCTGCGTACTGCCCCATACTTTCTGCGTGAGGGAGGTATGCGTCAGCACTTTGCCCACATTATGCGCCAGCACACACAGCAGTTTGTACTCGATGGGGGTCAAATGCAATTCATTCTCGCTCAACCAGACGCAGCCTGCCGAGAAGTCGATCTTTAAAGGACCATTGACAAAAACCGGGCTATTTATGCCGTCAGAAGCCAGCAGATTCAATCGGCGCTGCGTTACACGCAGTCTTGCCAGCAGCTCATCCACGGAAAACGGCTTTGTCAGATAATCGTCTGCGCCGTTGTCCAGTGCTTCGATCTTATCAGAATCTTCGCTCCGGGCACTCAGGACGATGATGGGCAGGTTCGACCATGTGCGGACGCTGCGGATGACCTCGATGCCGTCTATATCGGGCAGCCCAAGATCCAGCAGCATGATGTCCGGATTGTGGCTGGTAGTCATCATGATCGCCGTTTCCCCATTGGAAGCAGTCAGATATTTATAGCCGTGGGTCTTCAGGGTCGTTGTGATCAGACACCGTACAGGAACATCATCCTCTACGACCAGAATGGTCGGCTTATTCATGGATATTCACCTCGCTTTGCGGCAATGCAAAGGAAAAGACACTGCCATTGGGAATGTTGTCACGCAGGGTCAATGTTCCGCCGTGAGCCGTCAGGATCGCACGGCAAAGGGGCAAGCCCAGTCCAAGGCTGCGGTGGCTGTCTGCGATGCGGCTCTGCCCGGTATAAAACATCTCGAACACCTGTGCTTTTGCGCGATCCGGAATGCCGGGACCGTTATCTGCAACTTCCACTACGACCTGATGGTCTTTTCGGTAAGCCGAAATCTGAATGACCGAGCCCACGGGGGTGTATTTGATGGCGTTATCCACCAGATTGACAACGACCTGCATGATCAGCCGTGCATCCACATTGACCAGGAGGATCTCGTCCCCATACTGTGTTGTGATGGTGTGTTCGCAGCTTTTCCGGTTGACATGATGCAGTGCTTCTTCGATCATTTCGTCCATCAGCTGCGGTGAGATCTGCAGATTCATCCGCCCATCCTCAATGCGGGTGATGGAAAGCAGATTTTCCACCAGACCGATCAGCCATTGTGCATCGTCAAAAATATCGGTGCAGATCTTGTTCCGGGTCTCTGTATCCAGCGTTTCTCCGTTGGAAAGCAGATTGCTGGCATTGCCGGAAATGGAGGTCAGCGGGGTGCGCAGGTCATGGGAGATCGTGCGCAGCAGGTTTGCCCGCAGCTCTTCATTTTTTGCCTGCACGGTTGCCTGCTCTTTTTCCAGTGCGTTTCTGCGGTTTTCGATGGCCAGCGCACCTTCGCCCAGAATGGAGAGCAGCACACTGTTTTCAAAGGCATCCAGCGGTTTTTCAGACAGATCGATCCCGATTACTCCAAACACGCCGCCTCCGGTCCGAAGCGCAAGATAAAGACCCTTTGCGTCCGGGTAGCTATCCGTGCCTGCGCCAGAACGCTTTTTGTTTGCAAATGTCCAGTTTGCTGCATCCCGTTCTTCCGGTGCAGAAAAGATGTTTTGCGCCGTTTCCCCATTAACCCCAAAAAACTGCTCTGAACCAAGATCTCCGTTTTGTTCCGGGTAGACGATCAGGCTCCGGTTCAGCAGCTTCATCAACTGGGACGCTGTCTGAGAGAGGATCTCTTCCTCGCTTTTTGCTCTCTGTAAAAGCTGATTCGTATCAAACAGTATTTTTGTCCGGAACGCTGCCTGCGCAGACATTTTTGCATGGTCCTTCAGCCGCGTTGTCAGGGTGCAGGTAATGATCGCAGAGGTCAGCATCAGGGCAAATGTGACCTGATAACCGGGGTCATACGCATGGAATGTCAGTCTGGGTTCCGTCAGGAAGAAGTTATAGAGCGCAACACTGGCAATGGAGCCCAGCACACCGCAGGTGTAGCCGCTGGTACACAATGCGGTGAACAGCACCCCCAGCATATAGAGCATAATAATGTTATAACGCGCAAAGTCCAGCTGCAAGAAAAAGAAGCCGATGAGCGTGATGCAGCTCAGGATGCCTGCGGTGATCAGCAGATCAAGGACAGAAGGCAGAAGCGGACGGGTGAACAGCTTTCTTCCGGAGTCATAGCCGGTCTCTGCAGAAGCATCCGGGATGATGTAAATATCCAGATTAGGCGCAGTCATCGTCAATTTTTCAGTCAGTGACGGTCCACTCCAGAAATGGCGGCGATGTACGCTGGAGCGCCCCAGCACGATTTTTGTAATGCCGGAGATGCGGGCAAACTCTGCGATCTGCTGCGGAATGTCATCCCCGTAGATCGTAGAAATGTCGGCACCTGCCTGCTCTGCCATACGAATGTGCTGCTGCAAACGCCGACAATCTTCTTTTCCCATCTGATCCGAATCCGGAGTCCGGACATACAGAGCTGTAAAGGTCCCGCCGAACGCCTTTGCCATCGTTGCTGCCGTCCGCACGATCTTTGCATTGGAGGGAGAGGACGACAGACACGCCAGAATATGTTCAGTGGGTGGGTCGTTCTGATTCATAAAGATCACCTGCCTTGCCCACAGTATAGCACAATTTGATGGTCACGACCACCAGCCGCGTCTTTTTCCTTCCTGTCGAAGGATTTCCTTCCGCATGTGATCCAGCGCATCTGCTGCCCGGAAACCACTCAACATGACTCCAAGAACCATCAATAACAAAGCGACATCCATACGATCCGTCCTATCTTTTTAGAGCCGGAAACACTTCTGGATCGATGCGTATTTTCCCAAAACCAGCATACTTTCATCCCGGCACAGCTGCGTATCCGGCGTGATGTTCATATCGAGCTTTCCGTCTTTTTTCAGTGCAAGAATATTGATGTTATACTTTTTTCGGATATTGATCTCGCCGATCGTGCGATCCATCCATTCCGGCGGAATGGTCACTTCCATGATGGCGTGGTCGTCCTGCAGCTCGATATAATCCAGAATGTGTTCGGAGCTGTATCGGATCGCTGCCCACTTTGCCAGCTGCTTTTCCGGGTAGACCACTTCATCCGCACCGTTGCGCAGCAGAAACTTGGCTTGTACATCCCGCTCTGCACGCGAGACCACAAGCTTTGCGCCCAGCTCCTTGAGCAGTGATGTTGTTTCCAGTGAGCTTTGAAAATTGCCGCCGATGGTTACGATACACACATCAAAATTGCCGACACCAAGGGAGCGCAGAAAGTATTCGCTGGTGCTGTCACCGATCTGTGCATTCGTCACATAGGAAAGCACGGCGTTCACACGGTCTTCGTTGCTGTCGATCGCCATGACCTGATGACCCAGCTCATTCAGTTCCTGCGCAATATGGCGGCCAAAACGGCCAAGCCCAATCAAAAGAATCGATTTCATACTTGTCTCCTTTATCCGATTGCGATCTTCTCCTGCGGCAGACGAGAGTGGGCAGGGCTGCTGCCAAATGCCGCATAGATCAACGTCAATCCGCCAACACGTCCCAAAAACATCAGTGCGATCAGCACCCCCTGCGAAAGGATGCCCAACTGCGGCGTGATGCCCAATGTCAGACCTACCGTTGCCACAGCCGAAGCAGTCTCATACAAACAGACCGACATCGGCAGCTGCTCTGCCGTAGCAATGACAAAGGCTCCGAGGAAGAACAGCGTCAAATACATCCCTGCAATGGTGGCAGCATTCTTGACCGCAGAACTATCTATGCGCCGCCCGAAAAATTCCGCATCTTCTCTGCGGCGGAAGGTCGCCCACATATTGGCCAGCAGAACGGCAAATGTTGTGGTTTTCATGCCGCCTGCCGTAGAGCCGGGCGAACCGCCCAACAGCATCAGAACCACCATCAATGCCTGTGAAGTGCTGCCCATCGCAGCAAGATCAGCGGTGTTAAAGCCGGCAGTACGAGGGGTAACGGATTGGAACATCGACAATAAAATGCGCTGCCGGGCAGAGCCTGCCGTGAACTCGAAGCAATAAAAGTACAGCGACGGCAGTACCAGAAGAAACGCCGTTGTGACAAGGATCACCTTGCTCTGCATCCGGTAACGGTGAAAATCAAGGCGATATGTACAAATGTCCTCCCATGTCAGAAAGCCAAGGCCGCCAAAGACGATCAGGGCCGCGATCACTGTGGTAAGCAATGGGTCACCTGCATACCGTGTCAGCGAAACAAATTTTGCCCCCTCTGTTCCCAGCAGGTCAAAGCCGGCATTGCAGAACGCCGAAATGGAATGAAACAGTGCATACCAGATCCCGCGCAATCCATAATCGGCGCAAAATGTCGGCAGCAGCAGTGCAGCACCGGCCAATTCAAACAGGGCGGTGATCCGCAGAATAAAGCCTGTCAGCCGCACGATGCCGCCCATCTGCGGGGCAGCGGTGGCTTCCTGCATCGTGCTGCGCTGCTTGAGGGAGATCTTTCGCCCGGAAAGCAGCGCAAAGGAAGCACCCACCGTAATGACGCCCAATCCTCCGATCTGGATCAGAAGAAGGATCACGCTCTGCCCGAATGCCGACCAGTAGCTGCCGGTATCCTGTACCACAAGTCCGGTCACACAAAGGGCAGAGGTGGAAGTAAACAGCGCCTCATGGAACGGTGTAACGCACCGCTGCTGTGCAGCGATCGGAAGCATCAGAAGCAACGCGCCCACCAGATCAACTGCCGCAAAACCTGCAATAATGACCTGAAAAGAAGAAAAACGGTGCTGCCTGTAACGAGGATATTGAATCATAAAAGCTCCTTTACCTATCCGTGTGCATAAAGATTAGCATGGAATAAATAAAAGAGCCGTAAAGAAAATTGTAGAAATATAAAGATTCCATTAAAATTGGTCAGCTAACGCAAAAAAATGCTGGACAACACCAGCTCAAAAATGGTACTGTCCAGCATTCATTTAGATTTCTAGCCTGTGGCTCCCGGTTACATTTTTCAAGTATTTCTCCGGGTCACCATTGAGAATCAGGTCTGCATACGCCAGCGGATTATTTTTCGGGGGAAGCAATGGATTCGTTCTGTTTTCCGAAGAACACAAAAAATCCGAACTTTTCTCCGCTTTCACGGCTTCCTCAAAAGCGACCGTTTCTGTACCTTCCTTATAATTAAAGGTAATAAGTACCTTATCATCGTACCTTAAGCCATCACGTGCTGTGCATAGCAAAAGCCACCTCGCATCAAATCTGTGAAAGCAGCTTGATGTGGGGTGGCTTCTATTTTATCGGATTTTTATAGCAAATTCCGTGCCTGTTCATCGGCCACGAGGATAACGCTCCAATCGCCTTCCGGATGCTCCTTGGGCAGGCTGCGGCACATATCCGTGCAATCTCTTGCACCCATGATTCCGCAGTCGTTTTTCTCTATTATTTATCGCACAGCTTGTGGGCCAGCTTCATCACGTTTTCGGCATTGCCGATGGCATAATCCAGAGAGGGAACTTCTGCGATGGGCAGCTTGATTTCCTCCTGTAGCTGCTTCAGGCGGTAGCTCACCTGGGGAGCCAGAAGCACGCACTCGTAGCCATTCTGCCAGGTTTCCACAGCCTCGCCAGTCCCCATAGCCTGAATCTCCAGATCCTCACCGTGTGCGTCAGCCCAGGTCTTCATCTTCTTCATCAGGATGCTGCTGGACAGACCGCCAGCGCAGCAGAGCAAAACTTTCATAATAAAAAGCTCCTTTCAAATCATCTCACCGCACACAGAGGTGCGGAGAAAAACATTTTAGGTCAGATCCTCGCCATTTGTGGCGATGCACTTTTTGTACCAGTAGAAAGAATCCTTGCGGTAACGCTTGAGCGTACCAGTGCCATCGTTGTTTTTATCCACGTAGATAAAACCGTAGCGCTTTTTCATCTCACCGGTGGAAGCGCTTACCAGATCGATGCAGCCCCAGGGGGTATAGCCACGCAGGTCTACGCCGTCTGCCATAGCAGCCTCCATGGCCTGCACATGCGCCTTGACATAGGCGATGCGGTAGGGGTCGTGCACAGTGCCGTCTGCTTCCAGTGTGTCGGAAGCGCCGAGACCGTTCTCCACGACCATGAGCGGCAGATGATACCGAGCGTAGTACTCGTTCAGAGAGTAGCGCAGGCCGTCCGGGTCCAGGCTCCAGCCCCACTCGTTGTACATGAGGTAGGGGTTCTTGGGGCCCATGTTCAGGTTGCCGCCTGCCGTCTCAGTGACCGGGTGGGTGGTAGCACAGCTGGTAGAGTAATAGGAGTAGGTGATCATATCCACCGTACCCTGCTGCAAGTCTACCACATCTTCAGGCGTTATGTCCAGATTCACGCCGTACTTTTTCCAGATCTTTGGTGCAAAGTATGGGTACGCACCCTTGGCCATCACGTCGGCAGTGTAGTAGATGCCTTCCTGCAATTTTTCCTGAACCAGCAGCACGTCCTTGGGGTCACAGGTCAGTGGGTAGGTACTGGGTCCACCGCCGATCATGCAGCCCACCACATTTTCAGGATCGATCTCATGAGCACGTTTCACGGCACGGGCGCTGGCCACATACTGGTGGTGCAGCAGCTGGAAATCCTGCCGGATGTTCTCTGCCGGGTAGCCGGGGAGCAAGTCTTTAATCATGATGGGGCAGTTGATCTCATTGAAGGTGAGCCAGTATTTGACCAGACCTTTGTATTCACGGAAGATGGTCTCGGTGTAGCGGTCAAACAACTCGATCAGCCTGCGGTTCTTCCAGCCGCCAAACGTTTCTTCCAGATACAGCGGCACATCGTAATGCTGGATGGTGACCAGCGGCTCGATGCCGTACTTCTTCAATTCCAGAAATACGTTCCGGTAAAAATCCAGACCAGCCTGATTGGGCGTTTCCTCCACGCCGTTGGGGTAGATGCGTGTCCATGCAATGGACATACGGAGCATCTTGAAGCCCATCTCGGCAAACAGGGCAATGTCCTCTTTGTAGTGGTGGTAGAAATCGATAGCCTCATGATACGGATAGTAGTAGCCCGGCAGCACGGCACGGTGTGCACCCTCCGGCAGCGGCTGGAAGACCATCACCTTGCCGGGGTTGCCGTCCTTATCGATGTAGGTCGCATAGCGGGGTTCCGTCAGGGAACCGGCGGTCTGCACGTCCGAAGCGGCAAGGCCCTTGCCGCCCTCGTTCCAGCCGCCTTCACACTGGTTGGCAGCGGTAGCACCGCCCCAGAGGAAATCCTTCGGGAAAGACATGGGGACGCACCTTCCTTTCTAGTTTTCAGAAGTTGAAACCGAACGGGGTGGAGCCCTTCATGTAGGGCAACAGTTCGACCTCACGGGGGTCAATGTGACCCACCACGTTGGTCTTGCCGTAGTTCTTCATGGGCTTACGAGCGATCTGCACCTCACCGGCGTACTGGCCATAGAGGTTGTTGTCGATCAGCACGTCACCGGGCTGGATGTCCACGGTGTTGAAGGGCTCGGTCGCCTCTCGCAGCATACGGCTCTCCAGGGTGCGGATGATCCACTCGCCGCTGTCGCCACGAACGGACAGGTTCATCCGCAGGCGCTTCTTCATGCTCTCGGGCAGGCCTTCGGCCGGGGTCATGTGGAACATGATCTTGGTGCTGTTGGCGGCGGCCATGGCTTCCAGCTCGGCATCGGTGGCGTAGGCGTTGGCGATGATGATATCGTTGACATACCCCATCATCACATAGTGCCCCACCTGGATCTCAATGGGCCAGTCACGGTGCATTTCCAGCGTGGGCAGACCCTCGGTGACGGGCCAGGGGCCAAAGGCCTCCGGGTTTTGGGAGGTAACGAAGGACTGCAGACGCAGGTTGTGCTTGACCATGGGTGCAGATCCCTTTTCAAAGTGCTCCAGAGAAACGCCGGTGTAGCGGTGCGGATAGTAGTTGTGGCAGCCCAGGATCATATCACGGTCACCGCCGGCAGCCAGTACATGACCCACATGATCCTGCGTGTTGCAGCCGTTCACGCAGATCTTGATCCCCTCTTTGTTCTTGGAGAGGAAGGCTTCTTCCATATCGTTCAGGCCCAGATCCAGACGCAGGATATCCACCTGCAGCTCGGTGAAGAAAGACAGCTCCAGCGGACCGTGGAAGAAGCTGGCGTTGATGCCCATGCGTTCAAACATCATGGGGTTCACATCGGCTTCGATCTCAAAACCCAGCTCCTTGGCCTTGGCCAGCAGGGGCTTGTAGCGGTCGATGGTCTGCTGGCGGTCACCTGCGCCCAGCAGAGCGATGAACAGCAGGTCAAAGCCCAGCTTTGCAGCCTTTTCCAGATAAGCCACATCCTGCTCAAAGGTACTGCGCTCAGGGTACAGGGAGATGCCCAGTCTTCTCTTTTTCATGTTTTTCTCCTTTAAATCTGTTGCATCATCAACCGGAAAACGGGTCGATCTGTTCCGACCGGCCCGCTTTTTCAACCGGCTTTTGGTTTCAAAGTGGAAAACTGTATCTTCAGGTTCTTACTTGTTCTGTGCAGCCAGTTCAGCAGCTTCGGCAGCAGCCTCTTCCTCGATGCACTGCTTCTCATAAATCTTGTAGAAGGGGCGCCAGATCAGCCAGCAGACCGGGAACATCAGGATCGCGAAGATGACGTTGCGCCAGTCCAGTGTAGTAAGGAAGGTCTGGAACACGACCGGCAGGGTGGTCATGATCAGCACCTGCGGATAAGCGATCCAGTGCAGGTTCCATGCCACCAGCAGCAGAGCGGAGCAGACCATCGGGCACAGCATGAAGGGAATCAGCAGGATGGCGTTGTACATGATGGGGTAGCCGAAGATGGCAGGCTCGTTGATGCCGAACAGACCGGGAATGAAAGATGCCTTGGACACGGCCTGGATGCGCTTGGACTTGCTCTTGAGCCCCATCAGGGAGAAGGGCATGGTATTGCCGGCGCCGCCCATGATGCCGTTGGCGCCCATCAGGAAGACGGGGAAGAACTGCAGAGGCTGACCGGCAGCGGCCAGTGCAGCGTTGGTGGTGTAAGCGGTGATGTAGGGCACCATCAGAACGGTGAAAATCACGCCGGTGCCGTGGATGCCGAAGAACCAGCACAGCTGAGCCAGAGCAATGACCACGAACATACCCGGAGTGGAGGTCAGGAAATTGACCGGCACGGACAGGATCAGGGTGATCAGACTGGACAGGGTCAGAGCGCCGCCGGAAACAGCGGAGATGATCAGGGAAATACCGTACCAGACGATGATGTTCACGCTCATGGGGATGATGGCGTTGAAGGAGTGTGCAATGCCTTCGGGCACAACGTCGGGCAGCTTGATGGTCCAGTTATGGTCGATGACGAACTTGCTGATGGCTACAGAGCACAGACCCACGATGATGGCCACGAACATGCCGCCGGTGCCCAGACTGCTCAGATTCAGGGCATCAAATGCGCTGCCGATGGTGCCGTCTGCGGCGACCACGGAAGCAGAGACCGGGGGAGAAACGACCAGGATGTAGCAGACCAGAGCGGTAACGACCGACTGCATCTGGTTCATCTTCTTGCGCTTGGCATAGTTATATGCCATGGAGAAGCACATGAAGAAGCCCATCAGACCCATGGTCAGCTTATAGGGCATATAGAAGGCCTGATAAGATGCGCTGCTGGTGTCCCAGCCAAACAATGCGCCGACTGCGCAGACGATCTGGATGACAGCACCAACCATGATCAGACCCATGGTAGCGCCCATGCCGCCGGAAATGGTCGAGAAGATCTCGTTGGAAGCCAGCTTCTGACTGCCTTCCTGCAGTTTTCTCATAAACTTGCTTTCGGCAAAACGCTCGATTGCGCTTTTCTCTTTTGCCATGAGAAAATCCTCCTTTAAATGTGTGTGATGGGGTGGATGTTCGGTCAAGGGTTACTCTTTGTCTGCCTTCTTTTCGTGCAGCTCAATGAGCTCTGCAATCAGCTCCTGTGCCAGCATACTGGTCATCAGGTGGTCCTGTGCGTGAACCAGCAGCAGATTGACCTGGGGGCCTTCGCCGTTACCCTCATCGGTCAGCAGGCCGGTCTGGATGTGGTGCGCCTCCAGCGCCTTCTCTTGGGATTCTGCCATCAGCTTTTTCGCTTCCTCGTAGTTACCGGCTTTTGCTTCCTGCAATGCGTGGAACGCAGCGGCACGGGCATCGCCGGAGTGGACGATCAGCATCATGGAAGTGTCGATCAGCTCATCGGGGGTCATTGCCATAGGTGTATTCCTCCTTCATCGGTTTGCGGCATCGCACGGCGGTGTGCCGCTTTCATTGGCCCGATTATACAGATGCCCTGCCGTTTCTGTCAAACCAGCTGCGGCAGGCCGTGCAGACGGAATTTTATACGCTATGTCCCTCATTTTAAACACTCCGGTCTGCGATCCATCAAAAAAGCGGCCAGCATCTCATTTTTTGTCAACCATTTTCTTTCATTTGCACCAATTTTATCCAAAATCATACTTGAAATGCGGTCGATCGGTTATACACTTTTCTTCAAAGATCCTTAAAGAGTTCTTCATAAATATTTTAAAAGCAAATAAAAATGACACATAATTCCATCTTATCAAGGCGAAATCCGCATATCACCCACAAAAAAAGCTCTGCCTTTTCAGCAGAGCTTGAACAGCACGAAGGATCTCCCATTGTGCAAGTTATACACAAACGCTTATAGTTTTTTGACCATTGCGATCATATATGCGAGCTCATCGTCCGAGAAACGAATGTCAAATGTTTCTTCAAGCCCGGACAAGATCTCTCGCAGATCGTTGTACAGGCGCTTGTTGCGGCTGATGATGCCCTGCCGATTGCCCTTTTCCGGCATGGCTTCACCGTTTTGCAGCCGATCGATGGCGCAGGCAATGTGCAGGAAAAGCCCCAGTTCCTGATTCTGATCCAGCCCTTCGGCGGAGATGCGCTTAATCTTCGCCAGCGCCCGAGGCAGACTCTTACGCAGCTTTTTGATGTCCAGCGCAGGCATCTGGCTGGACAGGTAGGAGAAGATCATCTCGTAGTTCACCGGCGTGTGGTCGGACTCCGGAATGGTGAGCAGCATATCCAATTTATCTGCCGGCGTCTCGAATAGCTTGACCACCGAAATGAACGGAATACCGTGCAGGCCGGGGTCGTAAGTGCCGATGACGCAGCGGATCTCGTGTTCTTCACGCAGGCGGTTCACCTCGTTCAGCAGAGCCTTGCGGTCACTGATAGAAAGTGGGATGACCTGAATGCCGTTGAGCCCGGCGTTCTTTTCCAGGTAGTTCTTCATCTGCACTGCGCCACCCTCACCGGTCATGCACAGCGTGATGATGACTGGCGTGTTTTTGTGGTGGGAACGTCCTTCCGGCTCTGCAATGTTGGTGTAAAAATCCCGGCAGCTGCCCATGGCATCTTCGTGCAGTTCTTCCAGCGAACTGGCCGAGGCCGCCTTGCGGGAGCAGTCCACTGCGATCAGGGTGCCCGGTACCGCCACGGTGCGGATCTGCACACCGGTCTCCTTGGAGATCACCTCTGCCATGGTGCGTAGAGAGCCCATATCGTACAGCAGCAGAATGCCCTGCCCACGGTCCAGCTCCTGGATCATGGCCTTAAGCTCATCGCACGCCTGCTGCATATCCTTGTCCAGCGGCATATCATAGGCATAGGTATTGCCGCACCCGGCCAGCGAGTTGACCACATCCGCCACGGAGGAAGCCGTAGAGTCGCCATGCATGGCAATCAGTACCACCGGGCCGTCCTCGGCTTTATGGGTCTCGTTGCCCTCGCACAGGAACAGGGTCAGCAGAACAGCCTCATCAATGGACATGGGCACACCAAGTTCTTTTTCCATTGCCGAAGCGAACTGCATACAAATGGCATATTCCTCCCGGTGGTTCTGCACCACATCCAGAATACGCTCATTGGACAGCCGCTGCTTTGCTGCCTTTCTGCGTTCCAGCGTGGAGGAAAGGTGCAGACACAGACCGTAGAAAGTGGATTCCGGGTACACTCGGTTGAACTGGCGAGAGGTCTGTTTGAGCAGTGCATCCACACCATCCACGATGCGCCGATCCATCACCTTATACAACGATTCACGATTGACCTTGCTCTGGGGCATCCGGCTGGTGAACTGCTTCATATCGTATTCCAGTTCGGCGTTGATGATGCGGCTGATGTCCTCTTCGCCGATGCCGCGCTGCCGCAGCTCGTCGCCCTTGCGGTCGATGATGTCATAGACCGAATCGCTGAGCGGTGGGTGCCCGAACTCTGGCATCTGCTGGTCGGCATCGCAGTTTTCCTTGTGCATACTGTCCGCCGAGAAGGTATAGGTGTAGCCCTGTGGGATCAGTTCTTCCAGCTGCTTGCGGTAGGTCTTGTAGTACAGCAGGCCTCGCTGCACGCCGCTGGGAAAATCGTTGAGGTAAAGCGGCAGTTCTTCCTTTTCGTCTGCATGAAAGGCCCGCAGGTAGGCATTGGCGCAGCCCAAACGGATATCGTTTTTGAATTGTTTTACGTTATTTTCGCACCGATACAGGCACAGGCAGTGCAGCAGTTCAGCGTTCACTCGCACAGTGCGCTTCATTCGCACAGCCTCATTGATCAGGAACTGCTGCACCAGCGCAAAACGCTCCCCCAGCTGCCAGTTTTGCAGCGGCTGCAATTCGATCCGGGCGGAAAAGCGAGCCGTGTAGGCATCCTTGACCGAAGCACGGGCTTTATCCTGCAGGGAACACACCAGAATGATATCTCGCAGCACAGCATCGTCATTCTCGATCAGATCGAGCAAATGTTCCCGGCAGCCCACCGGCAGATATTCGACGTTATCCAGAAACAGCATACCTCCCTTGGCCTTTTCCAGTGCTTCGCCTGCACCAAACAGGCGGCTGTATGCTTTTTCCTCCTGATCGTCATAATAGTGGCAGCTGAATCGTTCAAAGGGCGCACCCATCGGGAGCACCTTGTTCTCGCAAGCGAACTGGTACATCAGGTAGCCAAATGTAGTCTTGCCCGAACCGGAAGGGCCTTCGATCAGGGTATTCAGGCTGTGATCCGGGTAAAGAATCGCTGCCTTTGCCATCTGAATCATGGGCCTCAAACTGCCCTCGCAACTGTCCAGTATCTTGAAGCAGGAAGTCTCGCCCCTCGGTGTATCCCCTGCCATCAGCGGCCGGTAGTGCACTGGACGACCCGGCAGCTTTTCCATCTTCCCATCTGCCACCAGCTCGTTGAGCAGAGTGCTCAGGTTAGAGCGCTGCATTTGCAGCTGTTCTGCCAGTTCCTGTGTGGTCACGCCAACTTCCCGTTTTTCCGGAGCAGCGGCCGCCAGCCGCTGCACACAGGAAACTACTTCCTCTTTCTTGGTCATACGCCGCTCCATTCCCATAGTGTATAAAAGTGTATACCCACAGCATAGCATGTCTGCCTCCATTTCGTCAAGTAATTTTAATTGACCTTTTATCCTTCGTAAAACCTAACAGGGGCAAATACCGTCCCTGTTCTAGCGCCTTATATTCCCTTACATTGTGTTTCGATGCAACTTTCACCTTGATTCTTTGTCAAGAGGGCTGGCAGCGTCCAGCCCTCTCTCTTTTTACAAAAGTTTTTCTTGTCTTTTCTTGCAAGCTGCCGAAATCAGCGTGTTCTCGAAACTTTGTGTTGACATAGCTCGTTTTTTGTGGTAACCTATTCCAACAATTTAATATAACATATTTACTTAGAGTTCCAGCTCGGCTCCCGAAGGAGTCGGAGCAAGTTTTTAACTTTCTGATCGCTACATAGCAAACCCGAACCAAGGCCATCCCAGAAGGGATGGTCAGGTTCAGGTTGTTGTGTGGCGATTTTTATTACCAAATCAGCAACGAACCTTGAAAACCGCATGACCGTCTGCATGGGATACACGGCGATGCCCCCCAAGAGGGAGAGCCGGAGAACGCCGCCGGAAGGGGGCAGGAAAGCCATACAGGGAGAACGGCTAAACGTTGATTCCTCAGTTACCAGAAAACAATGTGGTCAACTTGACCACATTGTTTTCTGTAACGCCAGTGAAAGGAGGGTCATCTCCATGTATATGACAAACGAAGAATGGGAGCAGAACAATCAGGATTATTTGAAAGAATCGTAACGCCTCAAGGCCTGTTGAAAATCAGGTTGCCAAGATGACAACCTGATTCTGACCGTAACAGAATCAGTGGGTCAAAATGGCCCACTGAAAAAGCCGGACGAGCTGCGGGCAGGGATTCGCAAATCTTTGCCCGCAGCTTGCCAAAATCAACGGGTCAAAATGGCCCGTTGAAGGGAGTCAAGGGGGAACGCCTTGCCCAGTGATATGATGCTGTGCGTCATATCCTACTGGGTACTATCTGGCGCAAAACGGCGGCAGATCCAGCAGCTCCGCTGCTGCGTTTTTCCACACCAAGCTGTTGAAACGGAGGGATGCCTATCTGAAATTAACACGACACAACGGACGAGCCGGAGCCCACGGCACCTATAACCCCAAACACAATGACCGGAGTTTCAACCTTGCCAACAGTGAACACATCGACCCGGAACGAGCCAAGGGCAACATCTACTGGGACTGCTTCCACGGTTTCCGTTCGGCTCTCGCTCCACAAGACCCGGACGATCTGGCGGCGACCTTCTCGGATGTAGAACGGCAATTCTACGAGACCCACTACACGGCCTTCATCGAAAGCCAGAACGAGCGCAACGCCAAGATCCGGCACACAGAGCGCAACCGAACCATAGAGGACTTGCTTGCAGGTAAGAAAACCTGCCCGGAAGAAACCATCTACCAGTTCGGAACGCTAGACGAACACGCATCGGTGGAAGATCTGGTTTTAGTGGTGACAGAGTTTATGTCCGAATTTCATGAGCGCTTCGGCACTCATGTTCATCTGCTGGACTGGGCGTTGCATCTGGACGAAAGTACACCTCATATCCACGAGCGTCATGTGTTTGACTGCGAGAACAAGTACGGCGAGGTGGCACCCCAGCAGGAAAAGGCGTTGGAAGCGTTGAGCTTCGAGCTGCCCGACCCGGCCAAACCCATCAGCCGCCGGAACAACCGCAAAATCTCCTTCGATGCCGCCTGCCGGAAGATGCTGTTCGAGATTGCAAAACGGCATGGTCTGGAATTGGAGGAAGAAGCGGAGTATGGCAACCGCAAATATTTGGAAAAGCAGGACTTCATCCTTGCCAAGCAGAAGGAGCAGCTTGCCGTCCAGCAGAACAGGCTGGACGAATTGACCCTCAAGGTCAACGACATGGAAACGCTGATCGATGAAGTTTCGGCTGCGGCCTACGACAAGGCGGTGGAGGTTGTGACCGATGTAGTGCGCACCGAGACCCGCAAGGAAGATATGCGGATGATCGAGGACACGAAGAAGTGGGTGCTGTCCCCGGAACGCAAGGCTCCGCAGGCCACGAGAGAGTATGCAGCCCACCGTTTGGACACCGTGCTGGACAAGTTTCTCAAGACCATGCAGACCACCGCTGCCCGCTTGCAGGAGAAGCTCCTGAAGCCGGAAGTCCGGCAGAAGTGCAAGGAGCAGGTCAAGGAGAAAGCACAGGATTCCGTTCTGCAACTGTTGAGCCGTTTGCAGGCAGAACAGGCGCAGCGGAAACCCGGAGAACCGCATCTTGCGAAAAAGTCGAAAATCCATTTTCAATAATAGTATGAGGTGATGTTTATTGAGCAAAGAAGTCAACGAAGAACGTACTCCCCGAACCGTTACCGATGTGAAAGAAATGCTGACCAAGCACTCCAATGGCGAAATTCAGCGGACGATCCAGAACTGTATCACGATTTTGCAGAACGACCATGTGCTTGCCGATGCCATCCGGCTGAACTTGTTGAGTGAGCGCATCGTCATTGTGAAGCCCGTAGGCTGGCCCCGCTCCGGCAAGCCCCTGAACGACACCGACATGAAGTATATCCTGCGCCGAATGGAAAAATACGGCATCTCCAGCGAAAAGAAAATCGAATCTGCTATCCGCATCGTTGCCAACGAGAACCGCTATCATCCCATCCGGGACTACCTGAACGGCCTGCAATGGGATGGCACAAAGAGGATTCCCCACGTCCTGCACCATTTTCTCGGTGCTGCGAAGGACGCGTACACTTGCGAAGCCATGAAGATTTTCTTGCTGGGAGCCATCAAGCGGGTGTTCCAGCCGGGATGTAAATTTGAAACCATGCTCTGTCTGGTGGGCGGGCAAGGGTGCGGGTCGCCAGTGGCGACCTCAAAATGCTGCAGGCATTTTGAAGCACCGACCGAGCCGACAGGCGAGACCTGGGAAAGTCCACCTTTTTTCGGCTGCTGGCGGTCAAGGACGAGTGGTTCTCAGATGACCTGCGTCGGCTGGACGACGACAACGTGTACCGCAAGTTGCAAGGTCACTGGATCATTGAAATGTCGGAGATGATTGCCACCGCCAATGCCAAAAGCATCGAGGAAATCAAGAGTTTTCTCAGCAAACAGAAGGAAACCTATAAAGTCCCCTACGAAACCCATCCTGCCGACCGTCTGCGCCAGTGCGTCTTTGCTGGCACGACCAATCGACAGGATTTTTTGCCCCGTAACCGCACGGGCAACCGCCGCTTTATTCCCATCCCGGTGGACGCGGAACTGGCCGAAGTCCACATTCTGGACAATGAAGCTGAATCCCGTGCTTATATCGACCAGCTTTTGGCAGAAGCCATGACGATTTACAACAGCGGCAACTACAAGCTGGCGTTCAGCCCCGCCATGCAGGAAACGCTGCAAGCCCATCAGCAGGACTTCATGCAGGAGGACGCGCAGGCTGGTATGATCTATGCCTTTCTGGAGGACTACACGGGTGACCGGGTGTGTTCCAAGCAGCTCTATGCGGAAGCACTGGGCAACACCAATATCCCGGCAGAGTGGGAGACCCGTGCTATCTGCGAGATCATGAATACGGGAATTTCGCGCGGCGATATCCAAGGCTGGCAGGCTCACAAAACCGCCAAGTGTTACCCGAAGTACGGCGTTCAGAAAGGCTGGGAGCGCGTAACCAGCCCCGAAACCGGGGCTGAAGATTTCTCCGAAATAACGGATGCGGAAGCCAAGCAGCTGGGATTTCCCTTCTGATGGACAGCGGTTACACGGTCAGTTACAGGTTTGGTTACGCTGCAGTTACAGCGCAAAAACCGCATGATTGCTGCGTTTTCCGCTTTCTGTAACCATGTAACCTTAAAAAGATAAGAAAAAGTATAAAGCCCACCGGATGCCCTGTGTGCAGAAAAAGAGAGTTTTCCTGCCCGGTTACAGGCGTTCGGTTACAAGGAATTGGAGGTCTGCCTATGAAGGAAGTTCGCGTTTGCGAAGCAATGAAGTCCCCGGTGGGGACTTTAAGCGATGAAATGGTCTTGCATCAGCAAGATGGAGGGACCAAGTCCCGACAAGTTCCGATTTGGGAAAAGAGCAATTTAACGCTGGAAGAAGCTGCGGCTTACTCCGGCATTGGCATCAACAAACTGCGTGAAATTACGAATGAAGATAAATGCAAATTCGTCCTTTGGGTGGGAAACAAGCGTCTGATCAAACGTCGCCTGTTCGATTGCTTTGTCGAGCAAGCATATTCTATTTGAGAGGTTGCCAAAGGCTGCAAATGTGAAACCGTCCTTTTCTCATTCGCTGCGGGTGGAAATCGCATGGTCGGTATGATATACTAAAATCAACCCCTATATGCGCTTTTCACAGAAAGGAGTTTCTAAATATCTGAAAAGCGCAAAGATAGCAAGGGTCGTGTTTTGAAGGATGGCGAAAGCCAAAGAGCAAACGGCACCTACGACTATCGTTATACCGATATCCACAAGAAACGGCGTTGTATTTACGCTAAATCCCTGACAGAGCTGCGGAAAAAAGAGGAAGAACTGTGGCGCGATCTGGCAGACGGCATCGACTACGCCGCCGGAGAGATGACGGTGGCTGATCTGGTTGACCGCTATATGAACCTGAAACGTGGGTTGAAACCCAATTCACTTCGGTCGTACAACACAGCGGTCAAGCGGATTCATGCTGACCCTTTCGGGCAAAAAGCCATCAAAACGGTAAAATTGTCCGATGCGAAAGGATGGTTCGTGTTTCTGCATGACAGCGGTTTCAAGCAAAACACCATAGGAATCCTGCAAAGCGTTGTCAGACCGGCGTTTGAGATGGCGGTAGAGGATGACATCATCCGCAAGAATCCATTTAAGTTCAAGCTGTCGGACGTTGTGCCGAAGGACGCTTATGTGCGTGATGCACTGACCAGAGAACAGCAGGAGAAATATCTGCAATTCGTTCAAGACTATGGCGGCAACTATTATGATGATATCGTCATTCTTATGGGAACCGGCTTGCGTGTGAGTGAGTTGTATGGCCTGACACGAGCAGATATCGACTTTGAACGGCACTGTATCCATGTCCGGCGGCAGCTTTGCCGGACGGCTGAAAAGCCCTACTTTGTCACACCGCCGAAAACAAAAAGCGGTATCCGCAATGTTCCCATGACAGATACCGTTTGTGCAGCGTTGCGGCGTGTAGTAAAAGCCAGAGCGTCCACGAAAGTGGAAGCGCTGGTGGATGGTTGCAGCGGATTCCTCTTTCTGGACAAGTCCGGAATGCCGAAGGTGGCAATGCACTTGGAAAACTATATGCGTGGCGTGCAGGGAAAGTTTGAGAAGGCGTACAGCAAACCTGTTCCGCGCATTACACCTCATGTGCTGCGACACACCTTCTGCACCAATGTTCAGCAGGCCGGGCTGGATGTAA
>ENA-OROZ01001516-OROZ01001516.1-human-gut-metagenome-genome-assembly--contig:-NODE-1516-length-21139-cov-43.450294_pt1 | contig 21139 bp, 23 predicted proteins | sample MGYA00242138_ERZ509066 | MGnify/ENA primary metagenome ERZ509066 (study PRJEB26280, sample SAMEA2338691) | human gut metagenome | biome: human gut; feature: human-associated habitat; material: faeces... | reverse complement strand
AACAGTTTTGGGTTAGCGTCCGTACACCCTCCCCACAGGGTTTGTCGGTTGCGCCTTTAATATAAAGTCCTCAGAAGAAAAACAATCATGTCATAATTATTTATTGACAGCCCAAGAATCAATAAGCAAGGCTGTTATGAACAAGGACTATGTTCTATATCTAAATCGTTGGAAAGAATTATTGCCCAAGTTATCTGGGTATGACCTTTATTTTGCGAATGATTTGGTGTTTCCTGGTGATGAAGAATACGTGTATGCGTATAATGAAAAACAAAAAGATAACCCCACTAGACAGTTGGTTTTATGTGTTCCTCCTGAGCCATGGAGTGGAAATATCCTTAATTCCAAACTTGTAATCCTTTCTTTGAATCCTGGATATGTAGAGCACCTGAATAAGAATCTTGCAAATATGTTCAAACCTCAGATGGCTGAAGAAATCATGGAGGACAAAAGAAAGGTTTTGTCAATGGAAGGAACTAAATTTGACTATTACGAGCCAACAAGAATATTGGGTGACTATTATTGGAGAAAGAAAATACTTCCTTTAGGAACAGCCGTATATGGAGAACAGGAAAAGGAAAATATTTTTAATCATGTTTCCTTATGTCAGTATTTTGCTTACACTTCGCTGGTATCTCCAGCTATTAAGAATTTATTTCCATCTCAGAAATTTACAAAAATGGTGTTGCTCTATTTGGCTACCTCTGCAAAAGAAGTAAAGTTTCTTGTGATGAGGCACGAAGCCCAATGGAAAACATTAATGGGAGAAGGTCTATGGAATTATTTATATGATAACAATAGACTGCTGGTTAGTAAAAATTATGCTAATCAATCCCTTACGGAGAAGAACATCGGCATTGAAAATTATAGGATTATTGTTGAACACTTAAGGAATAATTAAATGAATCACTTAAAAAGATTACAAAATGCTCTTGAACGGTTTGCTCCAGCTAATACTGTTAGTGGACTGACAAAGCAATTTGAGGACATTGCCCAAATTGTATTTAATGGACGTTATGTCGTAAATGGAGAATACGAGATATATCCAATTGATATTGAGTTCTATTTTCATGATGAAGAGAATAAAAGTATAATTGAACCTCAAATGTACCATGTAGGAGATGTTCCATATTTCCCGGTAGGAGCGATTTGTCCCAATAGGTCTGGTGTTGACATGACTTTTGAGCGTGAAGGAAAATATCGTGCATCATTTCTTATTCGAGGGTATACTTATAAATCCTTGGTTAATAATGATGAAAAGACTTTTACAAATAAGGCTTCTCAAAAATTGAAAGAAGGAGAAATAGATAAATTCAAGCCACAATATTTATGGGAAGATTTATTTGGTAATGCCTCAATTTTCGAGAAAGGGTTGTCTATTATCTGGATGGATAATGAAGATTTTAATAAAGTTCGTATTATGTCTTCCGCCAGAATAAATGTAAAAAAAATAAAAGGGGAAGCAACTGACCGTATGTGGCGTTTTACTAATCTTGACGCAGATCAGCAATGAAAATCTTAAAATCAACTATGGACTATGTGTTTTTTTCGGAGAATCTGAAAAGATATTATCCGAAAGTGTACAATGAATTGACTGAAATATTGTCAAAGCATGATGTGCATTACGGCGTATTGAAAGGAACAGCCGATTATTGGTGTAGAGATTATATGCCAGTACAAGTAGATGGTAATTCTTTTGTTCAGTTTAAATATCATCCTGACTATCTGGAAGGACTTCGCGATTATGAAACATCAACAGAAGCTTCCATTAAGCTGGCTAAAACGATATTACCAAGTTCTTCAATATGTGTTTCTCCCATTGTAGCAGACGGTGGTAACTTTACCTTTGGAAGCATAAAAAAAGGTAGAGGATACACCGCTGTTGTTATAATGACGGAGAAAATATTTATTGAGAACCCTGATATGGATAGAAAATATCTTGTTTCTCTAATGGAAAAGTTATTTCCAAATCATAAGTTCTTATTTTTGCCTTGGGATAGAAGTGACGTTTGTGGTCATACAGATGGAATTTTACATGCTGTTGGCAGTAATAAAGTACTGGTGAATCTGAAAGTTTACCCTGATGATATTGCCGCTAATATGAGAAGTCGATTAGAATCATACTTTAAAGTCATCGATTTAGAGCTAAGTGATTATCATAATATGAGTTGGGCTTATATAAATATGATTCATACTCAAAATGTAATAATTGTCCCAGGTGTAGGACGTTCTACAGATGAAGAAGCTTTGAAACATATAAAAAAACTGTTTCCAGAGTATGATGGTAGAATTTATCAGGTGCAGATGCAATCTATAGTTAAAAGAGGGGGAGGAGCTTTAAATTGCCTTTCATGGTCTTTTACTATATAAGCAAACTGAAATAATGCGCTAAAATAAGTTTCTCATATCTCTATTTTTTTCTAAATTTGCAAAAGGAAAAGAGTTACTTGAAAAGTAATATAACGCAGACCACAGCAATTGGGACGGTTGCCAAATCGTTACCCCAAAACAAGGTAATTCTTCTAACTCATTTAATTTCAAATAGCTATATTCCTTATACAGATTTACTGGAAAAGAACGACACAATCAATTATCAGACATCTCCCATCCCGTTTAGTTTAATAAAAATTAACCCTTATTGCCTACACATTATTATTATTATTAAGTAGATGTTCTGAATTAATTGTCATCATATCGTATGCAGCTCCTGAACGGCATACAATATGATGACAAAGATATATCACCTGATGTTTACCCCAAACCGACCGACTGACCGCCAGAACGGCTTTCACAATTCTGCACAGGCTATGCTTCCATAGTCCGCACTGCTGCCGTCATCGTTTTTCACTTTTTTGCACTATGCAGTCCGCGACATATCTGACAATGACGTAATAACAATCTGCCTGAAAGCAGCGCATGATACGGATGAGACTGAACGGCAGCCTCTTGCCTGATACCGTTTTCCACTCATATCTTTCCGGCTCTGGCTCATACGACATGTTAGATCCTGACGACACGCCTGTATAAATAATAATAAGGAACGGACACACGCGCATGGATGTGAGTAAAAAATTTTTACAATGTTGTTTCCTGAAACAGGAATGGCACGTTAAGGAAGCGGCAATCTTCCGAGTGTTTTCCGTTTTACATTTTGCGGTATAGTCCACATTCTACTCCGCAGACACGACCGTTAAATACCCGTTAATAGCTCTTCAATGCCCGATTCTCATCTGATTCTGTTTATTTACTCACACTCCTTGCGTTGCGGAAAAGCCCGTTTCATAATACAAGACGGCATCTCCAGCATGCCCGAAGAGCCTTTTCCGCACTACAGGAAAGCCTGTTTCACACACACGAACAAGCTTCTTGCGATTACATTTTATTTAAAATGGCTGATAATCAATGCATTATGCTGACATGTCAAAAACTGTGTATATGGAGACAAACCGGCTTCTGCAAGCCTCCACGCAAATCTCAGCGACTTCACGTTGTAAGAATTTTCGTTTCTTCTCTACCATATCGCATAATTATGAGTATGAGTTTTAAGTCCTGACGTCAAAAATGTATCATAGATATATCAGCAGGTCTGCGGTCTGCCGTTTTACGGTTGTGTGACGGCATGGCAGCCTGCGTTCAGACACGGACAGTCATATTGGCAAATGGGTTTATACCGGAATGATGCCTCACGCGCCGCACCGGCACTGCGCGGCTCGCCTTCGGCTCTAAGCAAAGGCATACCTTCAGACACAAATGTAATAAACATGCAGGAGTATAATCCTCAAAATGACACGAGAACATTATAATTGCCAATCTCGCCTGTTTTACATTAAAACAATGATGACACCAGCCATGGAAAGACACAAAATCTTGCGTTTCCCGAGCAATAAGCAAAGCAACGACAGGCATATCCTCACCTCTGTTTATACGCATCATTGCTTGTGAGACACAAGATTTTGCATCTCTACTTTGGATTACACACACATAATAGCGTGTTGTTTCATGTATTAAGCAATACCGGTAAGGGCTATGAAAGCCTGCTTTCCAATTGCCGGACGCAGCCTGTCTTATAAAAAAAAGAGTTGCATGAATACCAAGTAAGACATAAACACCTGCCTGGGTGTTCACCGGCATTGCCCGGACATATTGTCTGAAAGCAACAGTATGCCGGCGAATGAGGAATATGACGCCAGTCACATTCACTCATATATCTCATCCACTCCGAGGTCTGTTTCCTCTTCCGAAGACGCGCAAGGGTCATAATCGGCAGGCATATCAAACTTGACAGAGGGGTCATAGCCAAGCGTTTTATCCGCATACACCTTTTTCATGAAATACGCCCATATGGGCAATGCCATTGTCGCGCCCTGCCCCATCCTCATGGAGTCAAAATGAATGTCACGGTCTTCACCCCCTACCCAGCATCCGCTCACAAGCTGCGGTGTGAAACCTACAAACCATGCGTCCGAATTACGGTTTGTTGTACCTGTCTTTCCACCTATCTCTCCGGGAATGTTATATCTGAATCTCAGCCGTCCTGCCGTTCCTCCGTCAACGACACCTTTCAGAAGCACAAGCATCTTGTTGGCACTCTCCTCACTGATGACCTCGTTCATATGAGGCCGGAAGTTCGCAATGACGTTTCCTTCATTATCCTCTATTCTTGTAACAAAGAGCGGAGCTGTGCGTATGCCGTGATTGACAAACGCTGTATAGCCGCTCACCATCTCAGCCACAGACACGTCGCACGGTCCGAGACAAAGTGACATTGACGGATAGACGTCAGGGTTGTTGATTCCATAATCACGCAAAAGGCTCACGAACTGCTGCGGATTGAGCTTGCTCATGAGGTAAGCTGAAATCCAGTTGTTTGACTGTGCCAGTCCCCATTTCAAAGTGACAAGCTCACCATAACGTTTGCGGCTTGTGTTTCTCGGTGTCCACGGCTTGCCTGCCACGATGTAAGTCTGCTGCACATTGGGCACTTTGTCACAAGGAGAGAATCCGTTCTCCATTGCCAGAGAATATAGGAAAGGCTTTATTGTAGAACCTATCTGGCGGCGTCCGTTCATCACCATATCATACATAAAATGCGAATAGTCGAGCCCTCCTACGTATGCCTTCACCTCTCCCGTCTTCGGATCCATGCTCATGAATCCGGCTCTAAGGAACGACTTCACATATCTGATGCTGTCGAGCGGCGTCATCACCGTATCGATGTCGCCATGGTATGTGAACACCGACATTTCCACCGGAGTACGGAATGCCTTTCTTATCTCCTCCTCCGACGCTCCGGCAGCCTTCATTTCGATGTATCGCCCGCTTTGTCTCACCGACCTGTCCATTATCTGCTCCACCTGTCTGGCAGTAAGAGCATCAGAGAAGGGAGCATTGCGCTTTCTGCGCTTTTCCTTGAAGAACTCCGGCTGAAGGAACTTTGCCACGTGTCCGTAAACGGCTTCCTCGGCATAACGCTGCATTCTTGAATCAACTGTGGTATACACTTTCAGACCGTCAGAATTCAGGTTGTATGGCTTGCCGTCTTTCTTCAGATTCTTATTACACCACCCATACAATGGGTCGTTAGCCCAGGCTATTGAGTCGAGCACAAACTGCCTCTCGTTCCATTCTGGATAATTCTCCCTTTCAGGATATTGCGCAGTCATGTACATTCTAAGGAATTCGCGGAAGTACGGAGCAGTTCCGTTCTTATGGTCAGTACGGTGGAAATCGAGAGTCAGCGGTTCGTCAGAATACCTGTTATAGTCAGCCGTCGATATGAATCCGGCTTTCCTCATCTGTGCGAGCACCACATTGCGGCGGCTGCGGCAGCGTTCAGGATATCTCACGGGGTTGAACAGTGAAGGATTCTTGCACAGTCCCACCAGTGTAGCCGCCTCTGTCACCGTAAGATCCTTCGGTTCTTTATTAAAATAGGTGTTGGAGGCGGTCTTTATTCCCACAGCGTTGTGCAGGAAATCAAAATAGTTAAGATAAAGGGCTATTATCTCTTCCTTTGTGTAGTAACGCTCCAGTTTGACGGCAATCACCCACTCTATAGGTTTCTGCAAAAGTCTCTCGACAGTGCTTCCGGCAGTCTCCGAGTAAAGTTGTTTGGCAAGTTGCTGCGTAATGGTGGAGCCTCCTCCGGCACTCTCCTGCCCGAGCAGTCCTCTCTTTATCATCGCACGGGCAAGCGCAATGAAGTCTATTCCGGAGTGATCATAAAAACGTTCGTCCTCTGTTGCTATAAGCGCCTGTACAAGATGGGGCGACAGATTTGAGTAAGACACGCATATACGGTTTTCGCGATTGAGGTTCCACGTGCCTATCACCTTCCCGTCTGACGAATAGACCTGCGTCGCGAACCTACTGATAGGGTTCTGCAGGTCTTCAAGCGGAGGCATATAACCTATCCACCCGAACCATATGGCAGTAAAGGCAGCGGCACATGTGACAAAACTCAAGACTAATAATCCCCAAAGAAAATGTATAAAGATTTTTCTCATGAGCGGAAACCGATTTTTCGGCAAAGGTAATGCAATTAGGATAAAAAGCAAAACAAATATTATGATATTTTACTTTCTGTATGAAGCATGGCTAAGAAACGCGCTCCCGATACTTCATAACAATTTGATGGTACACTTTTTAGCATGACAAGCAAAACCTTCAAATCAAAAATCAAAGATTTGCTGCCGCTCCGCAGCTTTGTTCGTTTTTTATAAACAAAGACATGAGCGACCTAAGGTTAAACTCTTATTTTAATCCATAAACTGGCGTTAAGCCTCAACCGTACTACAGCCGTTGCCAGCAATACGGGGGTTATGTATATACCAAAAACGTTGGAAGACATATTCTGAAAATGCGCAAGACAAAACGGAGCCTATATTACAGAAGAGTTATCAAGAGTCGGCACGCAAAAACCAAAGTGTATATACGTCACAACGGATGATTGATATTATATATGTGTATATTCTATAAAAGATGTTCAGAAAATGCACAGCGGCTTATTATAAAACAATTCAAGTGCATCCGAATCAGAAATCATTCATGCTCACGACACATCTGGTTCTTCATGATATGCTGCCGATACACTACATAAGACGTGGAGATGCGTTTCCTGCATCTCCACGTCTTAAGTCATGTTCATTTCTTTTTGTTTCCCAAAATAGAGTTCAGTACAAACCTGCCTATTTTTCTTTCCAGTCCCTGTCTGGTTGTAGGCAATCCTGTCTTCCTGCTTATTTTCTGTTTTGCGGCAGTAATTCCGACCGCCCTTTTCCAAGAAAAGCTTAACCCGCGTATTTTCATATGCATTGCAATATCATGTAACACACAAAAGCCACAGCAGCCCAGAACAGCACATAAAGTATGTTCCGGCACAGATAGAGGATTATGCCTAAGCATCCCCAATCACCAAGTCCCATATACTATATCATAAACCTTTCTTTTTGAACGCTTCCACCAGGCTCTTTATCAATGCGTCTATTTCATTCACGACACCGTTCATGAATGCCACTCTGGCGTTCGGATTTTTCAGTTTTCCAATCCCTTCCGAGTTCATTTTCTTGAAGTTCAGTTCATGTCGCGGTGACGGTTCGCCAAATCCAGCCCATGTCTTATCGGCAACACGGATAGCTGTGCCGGCTCCGCCTATAGCATCTTCCAATACTTTGTCTTTCGCGACGTCGCCTGCATACTTTACGCCAAAGCAATATTTTTCTATCGCATAGATTGTGAATGTCACATCCTTTCTCTTCTTGGTACGGTAGATGTTGAATGTCACACCATAACGTTTATATCTGTTACTTTTATAGTAATCCTCCACGTCTTGGGCAAAGTCTTTCTTTTGGATGTCATAACCCTTAGCGATGAGCAAGTCCTGCAATGTGTCCCAGAAATAGCATTGCAGCTGTTCGCCGCTCCAGTCATCTGTCGCAACGACCTCGCGCCCGGCGGCAGCAATGGTTATGCTACCACTCACAAGCTTTGTGTTGTCAGGGTTAGCAACCTTCACCGTTATTCCGAACATTTCCTTCATTTTGGTCTCAAAGTTACCTACCTGCATGTTTCCACGGCATGCAAGCTCTCCTCCCTTTGCGTTTTCTCCGCTTCGTATAGACGCAAGCGTCGCATCCTCAGGCGCGAATTTAGCACCTTTATACACACGCAAAGTAGCTCCGAACGCATCCTTGAACTGTTTCCTTAGACTTTTGACCGTCATACGGCCGTTAATGTTGAATTCTGCCATTGTAAAATTATCTTTTAAAGTGTTGATAAGATTGTTTATTATTCCCATATGTTTTAAATTGTTTATTTGATTCTTCTCATAGTGGCTCTCACATTCTCAATGTCTCTTTTGAGGCTTTCTATACGTCTGTCGTGAGAAGCCGCCCGGCTTATCTTTGATTTACGATAGCTTGCCTTGCTTGATATGGAAGATGTCCTTTTTATCATATCAGCATAATAGGCGTTGTCTTTTTTCTTAGCTTCCCTCTCCTTTGCAATCGAAGAACGAAGGTCTATAAGACGCTTCTTATAATATTCTTTACTCATGACAAGCATCATTAAAGTTTATAATAATCGGAAATACGTTTCCAGACACATCTCTTCTCCTTGACAGACCGTTCCCTGTCAAGACAGAACACGCCTGTGAAGCGATAGAAACAGAAGCCCAATTCATCCTTGTAGCGCAAGAATGTGACGCGGTTTTCTGCCGGTGCGTTGAGCCAATGATTAAGGTGTCCGGCACGCTTGTCCTCCGCCTTAGGATACTCATAGATATACATTCCGTCTTCCGAAAGCCTGTTACACCAAAGGCGGTGTTCCGTGTTTGGCCACCAGATTATATCCTTTTCCCTGTCAGGCACCGCCGCGCCTGATGCGCGAAGGAATCCGCGGTGTTTGGGTTTTGTGCCGAATACAGCCGCAACGTCTTCCGTCGTGCGCAGGCATTCGTTGTCTCCGACCTTCAGAAAACCTTTCTTTATGTGATACTCCACGGTGAGAGTGTCGGCTTCATTCCACGGAATGAAATCATCACCGAGCGCGGAAATGCGTTGCCTTATCATACCGACAACCTCCGCAACCTGACGGTGGACTCCGTCAATATCACAGTCACAGTCTATCACAACAGGCTTTGAACCGGTGACATCCAGTATCTCCTCGTTACGGATTTTATCTATTTCACGCAGCACGCCATTATCATCTTTGTGGTAAGGCTCGTTTATTTCAATGAAAATATTCAGCTGAGGTAAGTACAAGTCTGCAAGCGCATACTTGTCCTGTGTTCTTCTGATATATTGTTGAACGACAAATTTCACACGGTCGTCGTCCAACTGATGCCATATCCGGCTTATGACATAGGACTCCGTCTTTTTCCTGCTTATCCTGGCAAACAGACGTTCCATATATTCCAACTTGAAATCCATATTACTTAGGCTTTTATAGGTGTTTGTACTACATCCTGCAAACGGAGCAAAAGAAAAAGGACACAGCCTTGACTTTCCGCTCATCTGCTTTAGTAGGTTCTGGTAAAACCTTTAGCCCAAATAAGGAAAAGCAGTCTGCGCCCCTTGCAGGGTACAAACCTACCATTCGACCTATTATTCGGGGCTATTTTCAATTTACCAGATTTACTAAAGCCAAATAACTTGTCTACAAGTCGCTTGCAATATGTCTTTTAAATTCTTATGTCTGTTTCCGACCTCCTTTTTTGAAAGTTGAACGTATATTTTTGTTCTTGCTTACAAAAATAGGGAAAAAGCCCGAACATACCAAAGAAATTCAAGACTATTCGCAGACTGCCGTGAAAATCGGAGAGAGACTCTCCACATTTATATTATACACACCGCATAAAAAAGTACTTTATGTATTATACCAGGAATACGACGATTTTTGCATTTTTGACGTTAAAAAACGTTACTACATACATTTTATATGATATATCGTAAATGAACGCCCCATGAACCGGTGTATAAAAAATTACGTCAGATACACTCATTAATCACGTCCGAAGCCGTTTTGTTTGAAAAAATATGCTTAACTTAGCGGTCGAAAGCAATAAGAAAACCATATTATATATGAAGCACGATTTCGTAACAATCGCTGACCTGTCGAAGGACAAAATCATGTACATGATAAGAATGGCACAAGAATTCGAGAAACATCCGAACAGAGAGCTTCTCAAAGGCAAGATTGTGGCAACACTGTTCTTCGAACCGTCAACACGTACAAGGCTCAGTTTTGAGACAGCAGCCAACCGTCTCGGAGCCAAAGTGATAGGATTTTCTGATGCGAAGGCATCGAGTGTCACAAAAGGCGAAACGCTAAAGGACACGATTCTCATGGTGTCCAATTATGCCGATGTCATAGTGATGCGCCACTACATAGAAGGTGCGGCACAATACGCGAGCGAGATTTCTCCGGTACCTATTGTCAATGCAGGCGACGGAGCTCACATGCATCCCTCTCAGTGTCTGCTCGACCTCTACTCCATCTATAAGACCCAGGGCACACTCGAGAACCTGAACATATATCTCGTAGGCGACCTTAAATACGGCAGGACCGTGCACTCGCTCATAACAGCCATGCGACATTTCAACCCCACCTTCCATTTCATAGCTCCCAAAGAACTCGCCATGCCTGATGAATACAAACTGTATTGCAGACAGCACGGCATAAAGTTTGAGGAGCATACGGAATTCAACGAAGACACAATATCCGACGCTGACATACTGTACATGACAAGAGTGCAGAAGGAGCGTTTCTCCGACCTGATGGAATATGAACGTGTGAAGAACGTGTACATACTGAAAAACTCCATGCTGGGACATGCCAAGGAAAACATGAAGATACTCCACCCGTTGCCGAGAGTGAACGAAATAGCATACGATGTAGACACCAATCCGCACGCATACTACATACAGCAGGCAGGCAACGGACTTTTCGCACGTGAAGCGATATTCAGCCACGTCCTCGACATAAGTCTTGAGGATGTGATGAACGACAACACTATCATTAAATAGTCAGGACATCTGACAGACAACGAACCACAATCCTCAGACTCATGAACAAGAAAGAAAGACTGGTGGCTGCCATAAAGAACGGCACCGTTATAGACCACATACCGGCAGAAAAGACATATCAGGTGGCAACAATCCTCGGACTGCGCAACCTCACCACGCCGGTGACAATAGGATACAACTATCCTTCGAAGAAAATAGGAAGCAAAGGCATCATAAAGGTATCGGACAAGTTCTTCACCGACGAGGAGATATCACGGCTTTCGGTGGTGGCGCCCAAAGTGGTGCTCAACATCATACGCAACTATGAGGTGGTGGAGAAAAAGACGGTGGAGACACCAGACGAGCTGCGCGGCATAGTGAAATGCAACAATCCCAAATGCATAACGAACAACGAACCGATGGAAACCGTGTTCAACGTTGTAGACAAAGAGCGCGGCACTTTGAAATGCCACTACTGTGACAAGGAACAGAGCATAAGCGAGGTAAAGCTGGTCTGATTATTTTATCACACACCGTTTGCCCGAAAAAGAAAAAAGAATTAACTTTGCACAAGGCTTATCGCAGCCTGCAAACATTCATACAAAACAAATACAGAAACCGCAATGAAAAGAGACCAGGAGATTTTTGATCTTATCGAAAAGGAACACCAACGCCAGCTTAAAGGCATAGAGCTGATCGCATCAGAAAACTTTGTAAGCAACGAGGTAATGGAAGCCATGGGCTCATATCTCACAAACAAGTATGCCGAAGGATATCCGGGAAAGAGATATTACGGCGGATGCGGCGTGGTTGATGAAGTAGAAACACTTGCCATAGAGAGAGTGAAAAAACTCTTCGGAGCCGAATATGCCAACGTGCAGCCACACTCTGGAGCGCAAGCCAACGCAGCAGTGCTGCTGGCAGTACTCAAGCCCGGCGACACATTCCTCGGTCTGAACCTCGCGCACGGAGGCCACCTCTCACACGGCTCCGCGGTCAACACCTCGGGTATTCTGTATCATGCAGTGGGCTATGACCTCGACAAGGAGACAGGACGGGTTGACTACGACAACATGGAAAAGCTCGCCATGGAGCACAAGCCGAAACTCATCATCGGAGGAGGCTCGGCATACAGCCGTGAGTGGGACTACAGACGCATGCGCGAAATAGCCGACAAGGTGGGCGCGCTGCTCATGATAGACATGGCGCACCCGGCAGGACTCATAGCAGCCGGACTGCTTGACAACCCTGTGAAATACGCGCATATCGTGACATCAACCACACACAAGACCCTTCGCGGACCGCGCGGTGGCATCATACTCATGGGAAAGGACTTCGAGAACCCGTGGGGACTGACAACTCCGAAAGGTCAGGTGAAGATGATGAGCCAGCTGCTCAACTCCGCCGTATTCCCCGGAACACAGGGCGGACCGCTCGAACACGTCATCGCGGCAAAGGCGGTGGCTTTCGGAGAGGCACTGCAGCCTGAGTTCAAGGAATGGGCAAAGCAGGTGCAGAAAAACGCGAAAGTGCTGGCAGAGGAGCTCATGAAGCGCGGATTCACAATAGTCAGCGGAGGCACAGACAACCACTCCATGCTCGTCGACCTGCGCTCAAAATATCCTGACCTCACCGGTAAGGTGGCAGAGAACGCGCTCGTTGCGGCAGACATCACCGTGAACAAGAACATGGTGCCGTTCGACACACGCAGCGCATTCCAGACATCCGGCATACGCCTCGGCACTCCCGCCATCACGACACGTGGCGCTAAGGAAGACCTCATGGTGGAGATAGCAGCCCTCATCGAGGAGGTGCTCAACGACCCGGAGAACGAGGAAGTGATAGCAAGCGTACGCCACAGAGTGAACGAGAAGATGAAAGACTATCCTCTCTTCGCATATTAAGCATCAACATAAACAAAATAAAGAAACGGGAGGAAAGCATGCACAACGGCGTTTCTCCCGTTTTTTCACCCCACAGAAAACCATGACACAGGAAATAATAATATACATAATAATAGCCGCTGCGGCGGCAATCGCAATAAGATGGGCTGTACGGACAGTCAGAAACGCAAGCAAAGCCAACAGCTCGTGTGCCGGATGCCCGATTGCCGAAGCATGCAGCTCGAAAAACAAGAATAAATGTCCGAATGACAGAACAAAAACAGAAAAAACACGCTCAAAATTTGTCTGATTGAATAAAAAATCATACCTTTGCAATCGAATTTGAAAACGGTGCCTTGGATGAGTGGCTTAGTCAACGGTCTGCAAAACCGTCTACGGCGGTTCGAATCCGCCAGGCACCTCAGAAGAACTACAATTAATTGGATAAATTATTTGTAGTTCTTTTTGTTTAGACATACATAACTTAACACCGACAAAACTTAAACCATTATGAGAAAACTATTCACCTCACTCACGGCAGCACTGTTTCTCGGAGCGTGCGGAGCCGTGGCGCAGACCTATCACCCGTCTCCTGAGAACATACAGGCAAGAAAACAATTCCAGGACATGAAGTTCGGCATATTCATACATTGGGGCATCTACTCCATGCTTGCCGACGGTGAATGGGTGCAGCATTCCAAGAGAATAGACCGCAACGAATATTCACATCTGGCAGCAGGTTTCTGCCCGTCGCGCTTCAACGCCCGCGAATGGGTGGAAGCGTTCAAGGACGCCGGAGCGGGATATGTCACTATAACGTCGCGCCACCACGACGGATTCTCCATGTTCGGCACAGACGCCAGCAGCTACAACATAGTAGACGCCACTCCCTTCGGGCGTGACATACTGAAGGAACTTGCCGGCGAATGCGAGAGACAGGGACTGAAGCTGCACATATATTATTCGCACATGGACTGGTTCCGTCCCGACTATCCGGCAGGCAGCACCAGCAAAGACCTGCCGCATCGGGAAGCCAAGCCCGACTGGAACTCATATTTCAACTTCATGAACACACAGCTGACAGAAATACTCACCGGATACGGAAAGATAGGAGCCATATGGTTTGACGGCATGTGGGACCACGCGGACAACTTCGACTGGCAGCTTGACGAACAATACGCGCTCATACACAGGCTGCAACCGGCATGCCTCATAGGCAACAACCATCACTCCGCACCGCACGAGGGCGAGGACTTCCAGCTCTTCGAGCAGGACCTGCCGGGAGAGAACAGCGCAGGATTCTCCGGCGGACAGAAGGTGAGCGACGCATTGCCCCTGGAGTCGTGCCAGACAATGAACAGCACATGGGGCTACAGCATAACGGACAAGTCGTACAAATCTGCCGACGAACTGATAAGACGACTCGTGAAATCGGCTGGCATGAACTCAAACCTGCTGCTAAACATAGGTCCGCGTCCGGACGGATGTCTGCCGGACGAAGCGATGGAACGGCTGAAGGAGATAGGCAAATGGACAAAACGATACGGAGAAACAATATTCGGCACACGCGGCGGACTGATAAAGCCATGCCAATGGGGCGTGAGCACCCAGAAGGGAGACACGCTCTATCTGCACATACTCCATCTCGAAGAGCGGACGCTCACCATACCGCTGGACACGAAAGACATAAAGTCGGCAAGAATGTATGACGACGGCAGCAAACTGAAAATACGCAAAGCAGGCAACGGTTCCGCCTTAATAAGTCTGCCAGCCACGCCTCAAGGTGTCGACACGATTGTAGAGATTGTCCTGAGAAAACAGAAGCGCGGATGACACACATTCTGTCTGGAAATGAATATTCATGCAATCAAGGAAGTAAAAAAACATGACAACTGAAAATCGCAAAAGAGAATTACGCTGACACGGAAACACGTGTCAATGGACAGAAAAAAACGATTTTTAGGAAAGAAAATCACAATAGAAAACATTGCCCGAGCCCCTGCCGAGTTACAGAACAGACCGTTCCGCACTCTCACAGGGGCTCTACCGTGTCACCACAAAGGCTTTCCCACGGTGCGGAAAAGCCCATATGACACCGCGGGAAAGGCTTTCCGGCAGCACAGGAAAGGCGCAGGCAAATCGCAAAACTCCACATCACACTGACTCTCAACGGCTTGGCATAACCACTAAAAAAACGACGTATTTACAGCCGGAGAATCTTATGGACATAAAAAAGCCACTCTCGCGAAGCATGCTCCGCATAATTATGCACCTTCAACCTATAAGGTGCATATATATACAAAAACCGCAGACAACGTAGAGTGAGGCGCATTCTAACCCGAATAGGGCACCGGTCTTCATACGTGTTTCGCATTGATGTCAGACAGATTGGCTTCTGACTTTATCGAAGATATGGCGGTCGACACAGGCAAGAAGCACAAGACAAGGTGAAGGCAACAGTGCGGAAGATGGATGAAGAGCCGGTCATGCATACGGATACACCCTACCCTTTTCTTCCTGATTCTCCAGACGGTTATGTAGGCAGCAGAAAAACAAATCATGAAAAATATTTTGCACAATCTAAATATTATTATTATCTTTGTCCCCCGAAAAAGGAAGATTGGCAGAGTGATCGAATGCGCTGGACTCGAAATCCGGTATACCGCTTTTTGGTATCGGGGGTTTGAATCCCTCATCTTCCGCAAACAAACGAATGACTATGTAACGAGAGCGGGGAGAAGACATAATTGTTTTTCTTTCCGCTTTTGTTTTTTCGCCACATCACACCATCTTACAGGCGGTTGCAAATAATGTCATGCCGTTCTTCATCCTTGGGCATTACGAAGGTTGAACATATTGCCAGAAAAGAGCCATACATATACTTCCAACGAAACACCCGACCCGAATTGACATCAGACTTTATATGTTTTACGGCTTGCCATCAGACTGTATGGTTTCCGGCTCTGCCATACATGCAGCCGGATATATCGGATAAAGACCGGGAACAAATTGACGGCAATAGTGCGCAATACGCTTTGTGAGCCGGAAACCAAGTGAAAAAGCCGTCTTGGATGTATAAAGACCAATCAGGCTTCAACACAAAAATAAAACATTCCATAATATCACGACGAACGCTGACGGATGCGGAATCATTCAGATTAATACCGGTTAAGAAGTATGCCCTATGCCTCCAGCCACAACGCCTGAAGGAATTCTGCCACACGGCGGAATACCTGATGTTGCAGCCATCAATCTGTACTGCTTCCGAATTATCATGGTCCGTATTCATGTGCTCAAATCCGTCAGACCGGACGCACACTATTTCTACAAACCGGACAAGCAGGGCGAGAGTCATGGGTATGCAAACGAAGAAAGGCTGCTCCTTTTTGTTGGGAACAGCCTTTCTTCGTGACTCCGACAGGATTCAAACCTGTAACCTTCTGATCCGTAGTCAGATGCTCTATTCAGTTGAGCTACGGAGCCTTGTTTCTTGTTTGCGGTTGCAAAGGTATGCATATTTTTTGTTTCCGCCAAACTTTTTCCGCTATTTTTTTGTTTTTTCTTCAAAAAACATCAGAAAAAGCATATTTCGCCTACTCTTCCCCCTTCAATATGGGCAAGGATATGTGATATTTCACGGCAAGGAGCCTTATCGCACATATTATCAGGAATGACAATACGACTGCCATGCTTACATTAAGCCCGGCTGTAACAAAGCCCCAATAGGCGAGCCCTCCCACTACACTTGCCATGGCGTAAATCTCTTTCTGAAAGATTACCGGCACATTGTTGAGCAGCACATCGCGTATCACGCCTCCGGCAGACCCCGTGATGCATCCCATTATTATGGCTACCCAGAACGGGTGACCGCAATCGATGGTCTTCTGGAGTCCGGCAATGGTGAAAAGAGCCAGACCGAGAGTGTCGAATAAGAACCATGCGTTGTCGAGACGCTTGAGATAGCGCGCGAACACTATCACAAACATCTGCGCCATGACCGTACACACAAGATAGACCGATGATGTCATCCAGAACGGAGTGACACCGAGCATGACGTCGCGTATGGTGCCTCCGCCTATGGCGACAGCCACACCGCACACGAATCCTCCGAACCAGTCGAAATGCTTGGCGGCTGCATGGCGTATGCCGGATATGGCAAACGCGAACGTGCCGAGAAACTCTATGACATTGAAAAGAGTGCTGTATATCAACTGATCGTCCATCGTCAGAGGTTGACTACGTTTACAGGATTGCCGTCGGCAAAGGCACGCAGATTGTCTATGGCAGTTCTGACAAGACGTGTGGGCGCCTCCCGCGTTGCCCACGCGATGTGGGGAGTGATGTAGGCGTTGGGCTGTCTGAGCAGCGGGTTGTCGGCTGAAGGCGGCTCGCAGCTCATGACGTCAGCCCCATAGGCGGCAAGCCGACCGCTCTCGAGAGCCTCAGCCACGTCGTGCTCGTTGACTACCGGACCACGGCTGGTGTTGATGATAATCGCTCCGGGACGCATACGCGCGATGCTGTCGCGGTTGATGAGATTGCGTGTCGACTCGTTCAGCGGACAATGAAGTGTGAGAATGTCGCTTGCGGCAAGAAGCCCGTCCATTGTGGTCTTCTGTATGCCTGCAGGCAGGTCGGAAAGGTGCTTGCTCGTGAATGCGAATACGTCCATGCCGAAATCCATAGCTATGCGTGCCACCTTGATTCCTATGTTGCCGAGACCGACAATGCCCAGCGTCTTTCCCGCCAGTTCGGTGAGCGGTGTGTCGGCATAGCAGAAGTCCTCACCTTCGCTCCAGCGTCCGGCACGGTTCTGTGCGGCGTAATGGGCTACACGGTTGGTGATATTCAATATATGCGCGAACACCATCTGCGCCACGCTCTCGGTGCTGTATGCCGGAACATTGGTGACGGTGATTCCGAGTTTGCGTGCGGCTTCTATGTCAACTGTGTTGAATCCTGTGGCAAGCACTCCGATATACTTCAGGCGCGGAAGCTGCGAAAGAACAGCGGCATTGAGCACCGTCTTGTTAGTCATCACGGCATCTGCGTCAGCAATGCGGCTGACCACGTCTTTTGCGGAAGTGCGCGGATAGACAGTAAGTTCTCCGAATTCTCTAAGCGGTTCCCACGACAGGTCACCGGGATTGGCACAATGGCCATCCAATATAACAATATTCATATTTTAAAGTTGTTTTGTTCTATTATCCTTGTTTTGAATTATTTATCCTTATATCTTTCGCCCCAGCAACGCAACATCCACTGATATTGCTTTTCTTCGGAAGGGGTGTGCTGGGCATGCCATATTCTCGTGTCAGCCAGTTCGTCGGGCATGTACTGCTGGCTTACGAAATTACCTGGAAAATCATGCGGGTAATTGTATCCGTCACTGTATCCGAGATTCTTCATAAGCCCGGTGGGAGCGTTACGCAGATGGAGCGGCACAGGAAGATTGCCTGTACGCCGCACTATGTCGAGCGCGGAGCCGATGCCCATATACGCAGAATTGCTCTTCGGGCTTGTGGCAAGATAGACAGCAGCCTCAGCCAGAGGTATACGGCCTTCAGGCCACCCTATCTTTGTGACGGCGTCGAAGGCTGCGTTGGCAAGAAGCAGGGCGTTGGGATTGGCAAGCCCGATGTCCTCAGCCGCGCTTATGACCAGGCGGCGGGCAATGAACTTGGGGTCCTCACCGCCCTCTATCATGCGTGCCATCCAATAAAGCGCAGCATCCGGGTCGCTGCCACGTATGCTTTTTATGAAGGCTGAAACAATGTCATAGTGCATCTCGCCGTCCTTGTCATAGGCAAGAGGATTCTGCTGCAGACGGCTCACCACGACGTCATCGGTTATGACAACATCGCCTTCCTCGGCGTCAACCACAAGTTCGAGAATGTTGAGCAGCTTGCGTGCGTCACCGCCGCTGTACCTTAAAAGCGCGCCTGTCTCACGCAGCTCTATATGCCTGCGGCTAAGCTCCGCGTCTTTAGTGATGGCGCGGTTGAGAAGTTCGAGAAGATCATCTTTCTCAAGCGGTTGCAGGACATACAGCTGGCAGCGGGAGAGCAGCGGTCTTATCACTTCGAATGAGGGATTTTCGGTGGTGGCGCCGATGAGAGTGACCACGCCACGTTCCACAGCACCGAGCAGAGAGTCCTGCTGCGACTTGCTGAAACGGTGAATCTCGTCAATAAACAGTATGGGCGATACAGAAGAGAAGAACTGTCCCTTCCGTGCGCGCTCTATCACATCGCGGACATCTTTAACCCCACTCGTGACTGCACTGAGGGTATAGAACGGTGTCTCCAGTCTGTTGGCGATAATCTGAGCAAGAGTGGTCTTTCCGACTCCGGGAGGTCCCCATAGAATAAAAGAGGGGATGCGCCCTGCATCTATCATTCTGCGCAAGACGGCACCCTCACCTACAAGATGTTTCTGACCGACGTATTCGTCAATGGTGCGGGGTCTCATTCTTTCAGCCAACGGCTCACTCATATCATGTACAAAATTAGAAAATATATGCGATACAGACAAAAATTCTATATGAAAAACTTGTAAATTAAAAGTAAAGTATATACTTTTGCACCGCCTCATTGCGACGTATTATGAAGGTAACAATCATTCAGACTGACATACAATGGGCTGCGTGTGACAACAACGCATCTGCTGCACGGGATATCATACTCTCTGCAGGAGAAAGCGACATGTATGTCTTGCCGGAAATGTGGAATACCGGCTTCACCGTCACAAAAGAAGAGGTCTCGGCCTCATCATCAGACCGGGCACTGGAATGGATGCAGGAAACCGCACGGCAGACAGATGCCGTAGTGTGTGGAAGCATGGCTGTAGAAAACGAAGACAAAGCAAACCGGGCCATACATCCATATAGAAACAGAATGTTCTTTGTAAAACCTGACGGGGCGTACACTTGCTACGACAAACATCATCTGTTCAGACCTGCGGGCGAAGACATCATGTTTGCCGCAGGCGACAAACGGATAATTGCAGAATGGAAAGGATGGAGATTCCTGCTCACAATATGCTATGACTTGAGATTTCCGTTATGGCTGCGCTATAACAACGACTACGACGCAATAATAAATGTTGCGAACTGGCCTGACATGCGCCATGACGCATGGGATGTACTGACGAGGGCACGCGCGATTGAGAACCAATGCTTCTTCATAGCGTGCAACAGGACAGGACACGACAAGACTCTGTATTATTCCGGACACAGCAGGATAATAGACCCGCAAGGCAGGATAATGGCAGAATGTGAGACAGGAAAACAACAATCCATCACCGCTGTCATAGATAAGGACAAAGTGACAAACTACAGACGGGCGTTTAATGTACTGGACGAAAGAGATAATAAGTAACATTATAATATGAAACAACAGAAAGCATTAACTCTTAAAACATTAACGAAAAGCAATGTGTGGGAACTGCAGGAAAACGACATCCTGCACATGTGGGAATCTGCAGAAAGGGATGCTGACCTCAAAGACAACATGCGGCATTACATTGATGTAATCAAAAGCGCATTCGACATGGAGGAGATGAAAATATCAAAACCGGAGGTTATCAGCAAATATGAGGCACGGGGATACAAAATCGGAACAATTCGCCTGGACGAAAACAATAAATCAAAATGGGCTATAAAAAAACGTCCGATAGCAAGAGTGACTGACCTCACATACGAAAATATCCATCATATCACAGCCGAAAAGCTGCTCGAAGTGCTCGACAGCAATTTCGGAGGAGGATGGGAGTCTCTTTCACAGAGCATAAGGGACATAATAGAAAGCGGATTCGACATAAGCACAACAACATTGCCGAAAGACAGACTCCACAAACCGGGCGGTATGTATGAAAAGAAAATTAAAGACGGATACGATGTCCTTGAAATAGAAAAAGGTATGTGGGTGGAAGCCATATTTGCCAAGGAAAAACCGGAAAACACGCCTTACACACCACATAAAGACGAGGATGACAGCAAATACAAAAGACTCAACGACGAGGACGAGGAATATGAAGAGGAAAATGAGGATAAGTTTGACGATGACGACGATGACGATTTCGATGAAGACAAACTGACCGAAGAGAGCTATCGTACAACATTCGATACAGATCCTGAGGAACTGGCTTTGGAAGCAGAAGATGGGTCAGTAGATTTTTAGTGGGGATAGGCATACAGTTTAGCAATACGGAATAAGAAAAACTTCTTGTCAACAACTCCCCTGAGATTCGCTC
>ENA-OROZ01001511-OROZ01001511.1-human-gut-metagenome-genome-assembly--contig:-NODE-1511-length-21159-cov-5.463467_pt1 | contig 21159 bp, 10 predicted proteins | sample MGYA00242138_ERZ509066 | MGnify/ENA primary metagenome ERZ509066 (study PRJEB26280, sample SAMEA2338691) | human gut metagenome | biome: human gut; feature: human-associated habitat; material: faeces... | reverse complement strand
GGGCTATGCGTTTAAAATTTATTGCGTGCAAATATACGGTTTTTATTCAATACGGACAAAAATAGAAATAAAAAAATCCCCCTACCAGAAGGTAAGAGGATTCCTTATAATATACAACCTGACAAATGGTTAACGAACAATCAACTTAGCAACTGCATTTTTGCCATCGGCACATACTCTGACAAAGTAAACACCTGCTGTAATACCTTTCAGATTTACAGAAATGATAGTCGACGTTGCATATTCTTTATAAATAACGACACCTGCCATATCAATCACTTCAATCAAAGCACCTTCGGCTGACAGTTCCCCCAAATTAACCTTGAAGTTTCCATCACTCGGATTCGGACAAACAATTACTTTACTAACAGATTCAGTTGATTCAATTCCTGTAATCAACGAAGTACCAAGATTAAAGCCATCTACTGTAAACGGGAAAAGAACCGTATAAGTTTTACCAGTCTCAATAGCTGCATTAGTCAGCGTATAGGTATAAGTATATGTACCATCCTCATTATCTATTTTTGTCTTAACCGGAGTAAATCCAATTCTCTCTCCTTCATAATAAACGAAGAAGTTTCCACTGAAATATGCCTCCTTTGTAAGAACAGTAAATTCCAGTTTAGCATCTGTGGCAGCGATAGAATAAACATATCCTTCCAAAGTAGCCGCAGTCATTACGTTTCCGGCACCCAATGTATAATATTCCCCTGCCTTAGCAGCAAACGGAGCTTCCAGATTATCGCCCTGGGCTTTCTTTCTCACAATCAGTGAATAATCATAGTCCTGATCTTCCGGTTTGTCCTTAGATATAACTGCACAGATTTTCACAATCTGATCTTTTTCCAGATTTAATGTTGCATACGCTCTTCCATACATAAAGTCTTTCACTTCTGCAGTTATGGCTTTTGTGCTACAATCACCAATCTTATAAGATACACCAGCACCTTGTCCCAATGAACTTACCAGATAGTACTCGCCAGCCTCAGGAGCTACAAATTCATACCATGTTTCACTGGCAACATCTTTACATATTACAACTTTATCAAAATCGATGTTGATAGCTTTATCGCAAGACTCACCTTCACCCGCAGGTGTAAACTTAGTCTTGATTACAATGTCTGCTCCTTCTTCATTCTTAAACTGGTAAACAGTAAACCGATATGTTTCACCTTTGATTACAGAGTAACGGTAAGTAAGTTTTCCCATCAATTCTTCAAATGACAATTTATCCTGTGTAGAACCACATTCTTTCACGATACCACATGACCAATGATCTCTAACCCAGATAGGATCTTCAACCTCAAACTCTACAATACCATCCTCAGGTGCGGTAAATACATACCATTCTTCCCGAGCATCCCGGTTCTTCATTACAATATCCTCATCCAGATTAAACGGTCTCGGAAAATCACAATAATCACCAAGTGGAATATTCTCATCTTCAACAACTGTGAATGTAACCTTATCTGTATTTGATGCTTCAAACCTCATTCTATATTCTTCACCGGCATTTACTCTTACCGCACAGCCTGTAGAACCATAATTAGCCACATTCGTTGTACCGGTACCCAAAATTATCATAGTCAATGCTTCTTCCGGATAAGTAAGTTTCAACATACAATCCTTAGTAGCGATATACTTAAACCAATAATTACGTTTTTCACCACCATACTCATTATCACCCAATTTAGCATCTAAAGGATTTATTTTCGCCTCACCAGGTTTGGGATCACGCTGCACTAATTGAATAGCATCCTCAACAGCATTAGCACTGTTTACACAGATAAGATAATTAGTTCTGGTAGTTTCCATTTCAAAGTATGATTTAGCACCAGCTGCCACTTCATTTATCACAGGCTCGGCATCTGAACAATCCACATAATAACTGATTGTTCCTGTCCAACCCTTATTAGAAGCCAATTCCAACAGATTAAGTGCACTATCTTCACTCTTGGTTATAGTATAGTTATACCAGGTAGCCCCTGCTTTCACAGAAAGAGTTGAAGTCGTAGAATTGATATTAATAGGTACAATACAATCATTACCTTCTTCAACTTCCGTAAGCTTCAAAGTTGCCTTTGTTGGACGATTATTAGTAGTTACTACATAATAAGTAGTATTGGCTTTTACTGCAAATTTATGGCTGTTATTATTTTCATCCTGTACAACCATCATCGGTTTATAATCTAAAGCTCCAATTTTATCTTCTCCTTCATATACAAACAGTACATACTGCTCAATATCTATATTGGCAAGCCCTGTAATCGGTGCTGTAAATTGCAACCAGGACAATTCCGAATAACTCGCAAAATCAGGAAATTCATCTACATTAGTATTCTCGTTTACAGGAATAATTGTCTCTACATCCGGTTGCAAGCCGACTGCATTCTCAAAAGTTGATCCCGGCAGGAAGAAGCCTGATACCGGTACAACTAAACTACTAATTGAAAATTTACGAGGAAAGTCTGCACCTTGTCCTTCCAAGAACTCGGTAGAAGTCACAGTAAATTTCAGAACATCGCCTTCCATCAGCTTTATGGCCGAATAGCCACCGACCAGATTATCATAAGCCTCCCACTCTAATACAAGATCAGGCTCTCCAACTACTCCACCTGCAAATTTCACATCATAAGCCTCAGCTTTAGAAAAGAGATAGAACATTTCATTTTGAGTAGCTGTATAACTGAATGTTTTAGAAGTATTAGCATCGTTTAAAGTAATAGCCATAGTAGTTCCATCCCAAGGCTCAGCGGGAGTATCATCATCACCGCTACCATCACTCAGTTCAAGCGGGAAAGTTACAGGATATGACTCTTCATCTGCTGCGGTTATTGTTAATGTAATAACCCGGTCTTTAACAGCATCTACTGTTAACGTTGCGCCAGCCCAATCGTAAAGTCCCTCAGACCATGCTGCAGAACTCTGTCCTTCCCAAGTAGCCTTTATTTTTACTGCATAACTTTTTGTATCACACTTAAAAGTATATTGTTTTGATTCAGTAGGAGTAAATGTTAAAGTTATTGCGTCATCAGCTCCGGTAATAGTAATATCTTTCTTTGTACCATCCCAGGCAGTATCATCCCCACTGTCTTTAACCAATTCCATTGGCACTATTACAGGGAAAAATTCTTCTCCATTAGTTACAACTGTCAACTTAATAACTTCATTAGCTTTAGCCCCAATGCTGACTGTTGCACCAAACCAATCATAAAGTGCATCAGACCACTCGGTCACATCTCCACATACAGCTTTAATTTTTATCCCAAACTCTTGGGTATTGCTCTTAAAAGTATAAGTTTTAGCTTCAGGAGCTGTAAACTCTAAATTTATCTCATCCTCCCCGGATTCAAATCTGATAGTTCTCCACGAACCATCCCACGCCTCCGCCTTTACGGTAGATGTAGCCACTGCCATAATGTTCATCATGACAAACATTAGCAAAAAGTAGTAGTTCTTTTTTCTCATGTTACACTAAATTTTAATTAATACTAAGTTTATTTATAAGAAAATTCTTGTTTCAAATTCATCGTGCCCTCCGGCCAGTAATCATTAAAGTAGCCCTCGACGGCACGTTCGGCAGAAGTCCAGTTTCCTTGCGCATCCAATTCATAAGCGTTCAAATGAACAGATGCCGTATTTCCCTCGTTATCACTCTTCGTAGCGGAGAGTAGAAAACCCTCTTCTGTATATGTATACACAGTTCTTTCCTGCGCCAATCCGGCTTCATAGGCAACTTCCGTTACCTGCACCTGCAACCAAGGAGAAGCATAAACCACTGATCGCTTCTGAACCATGTCGGGATCATCATTGGTACGAGCAGAAGTTGTCATTCCAAGTAACACACCTTTCTCTCCGAAAGCATAGACCGTTTCTTCATGCTGAAGTACCTCGTCTCCTCTGATCAGCTGTTTGGTACACATTGACGGGTAAGAGTTCCGAAACAAGTACTCTGTTCGGGTGATCCCCATCCAGCTATTTGTCTCGCAAACTGCTTTCTCTCCATCAAATTCGTATTTGAAGCCATTGTCGCCTTCTACCGAGACTAATCCTTTCAGCAAGAAGAGAGGTAAACCAGCAAATGATAAAGGAAAAGGTACGTATACAGTATGAGTGCCATACTTCAATTCATAAACGACGGAAGCGCCTCCCAACTCTGTTTCGGTAACTACCGCCAGCCTCCCGGCAGAATCATATCCATAAGAATATCTCGTTGCCTCACCGGCAGCCCCCCATCCTCTCGTTAAGCCGGAGGATGCGTCAGCAAGTTCATTAATTGGATTATAGATTAGTAAGTGTCCGCGTTTGTCGAACAGATATTTCCTGGTTGTATTAAATACTGCCAGGTCTTCGTCCGTGCTCTCTTCTGACACCTGTACATAGAGTGGGTTTCCCTTAAAATTGAATAAGCTCTGATGAGTAGCCTCCCACACAACAGCTGCTTCTCCATATTGCTTTTCATATGGAGTAACCGGTTGCACAATAGGGTAGTCATCCTTGCAAGCAGTAAAGACCGCACATATACAGCCTAATAGTATGATAATAGTACAGTTTAAAGTCTTCATTCTTATTTATATATTAAAATAACTCTCTATAAAGTTGCTTCGGAAGGCCTATGGTTTCACAACGACAACCTTCCTAACAACTTTCTTCAAGAGAGAGTAATTTATTATTTAAGCAGATAATCCGCATTCACTTCGTAACCCTTCATTACCGCATCATATTCTTCCTGTGTCATAAACAGGAACCTCAGATTAGGTAGATTACTCCGATCTATATCAGCAGCCTTCAATCCGCAATTAATCAAACTCAACATCAACAACTTATCACTTTTCATAGCAGGAAATGATGGTAATTTATTACCATCTAATATCAATGAATGCAAATTGGGCATTTTCTCTAATTCTTCTTTTGTCACAGATTGGATCTGATTATCAGCCATAGACAATAGTTGCATATTTTCATGCTGTACCTCTTTAGGTATAGAGGTAAAAGAACATCCATCCAATAACATGCCACGCAGATATTTACGGGTTCGGTTGCCTTCTTCACCAATTACTGTATTGGCTATAGAAGGAGGCAGCGATTTCAGGTTCTTATTATTGCGCATATCCAACGTTGATATTTTGTACAACTGATCAAATACATCGGGGAGTTCACTTATTTCAGTATTTATAAAACGCAAGCTGACCAATTCCGTCAGATTGACAATGCTTGCCGGTATTTTGCTAACCTTCTCATTAATCACATCAATGGTTCTCAGCGTCTTAATCTCACCTATCGATTCTGGAAGTTCCGTCACTTTATTGTTTATCAGTGTCAGATCATTCAGTTTTTTCATATCCCAGAAAGACTTTGGAAAGGTGCTGAAATTAGTATTCTCAATGTAAATAGAAGCAATCCTCGATTCACCAATATTATCAGGAAGTTCTTCCAGATCGCAATTACTGATGTGCAGTCCTGTCATACTCGGGAAGTTGATAATCGCCCGGGACAGTTTTTTCATATGTTTGAATTCAGGCAGATTCCCGTCGCCGTCAATATCCAAATCAGTAATATAAAGCAAATTTCCATAATCATCCGTCTCAAACGAGAGTCCGGCCCAGGTATCCAGCGTTTCTTCCACATCCCAAGAAGGCGGCCACTTACTTCTATCATCTCCCAGTACCTCTTTACAAATAGCAAAAAGCACGTTGGTATAGTTGTTAGTAGGATCAACAACTGTTTTTATCTTTACCGGTAAAATATATTCCTGCAGTTCTCCTACTTTCACATCAAACTCATTATCTTCTGTTAAAATAATATCCAGATTTTCAATTAAGTTAGCATCCTTACCAAAAGCCCGATAACTTAAAAGCTTATAATGTCCTTCTTCTAATCTTACTTTTTCAGTAGACAATAATTCAGTGTTTCCCGTAAGCGGGCAACTGGGTAGCTCTATTTTTGCCCCGTCTTTCTCTAACACAATCTTTACGGTAGCAATATCATCCAGATCAGCCAATGTATAGGTTGTTATCTTAGTAAACTGGAAACAGATTTCCCCCTGATTAGGTAACAAAGCATCCTTATCATCCTCTTTACAAGCCGAAATTAAGACCAGTAAAAAACAAGCTGCCCAAACAATCGCCAGTATATTCTTAATCTTCCTCATAATCATTTTTATTTTAATCATCTATTTCACCCCAGTTTCCATCCAATGAAAGTTTGGGATATTGTTTCTTACTTGCATCATAATAGTGAAACCATCTGAAGGTGCTATCAAATGAAGACGGAGTCAGAGCCGTGTTATTCGTATTCTCTTCCCAATCAGGACATGGAGTTTCTATGAAATCCGGCTCATTATCAAAACCAACACGCCGGTTCTTACTATCTCTACCATTATAAGTCTGATTAAACACCATTGTGTATGGGTCCCAACATTTCAATCGCTTATGCTTCAATATCCACTCAGGAATCATGCCCGACAAGTAATTCAAGTTCAATGTCAAGGCCCTTAATTGCGGCATCACATCAGCCACGCCTTCCATAGCCGGAATAGAGCCTTCAAAATAGTTGTATGACAGACGAAGATAAGCCACCCGTTTCAACTGAAACAAACGCTCCGGAAGTTCACCTCTCAGGCCAATACTGTCTTTCTTATTGGTAAAAAGATTACTACCCACTTCATAACGACGGCAATTACCCAGACTCACATAGAGCAAACTATCCTTGTCTAAAGCTTCAATAATATCCATCGGAAATTCCTGCAAAGGATTGCCGGTCATCTCCAGTTCCTTTAATTTCTTCAGATTAGTCATCCGGGCAGGAAGTGAATTAATTCCATAACCAATAAAGGCAAGGCTCTCCAAGCTATCCAAATAGGTTACATCATCTTCCAGCTTAATCGACTTACGATAACTATTTTCATTACCCGTAAAGACCAAGGTTTTCAACTGATTCAAATAACGTATCTGAAAAGGAATACTGTTATCTGTATTGAATATATAGAAGTTTACGCCAACGACACGCAGTTCAGTTGTATCCCGTACAAAATCACCATCCACATATTTGTAGTCAACCTCTTCCGTCTTTACATTATTCCAATAAATCATCGGCTGACTTCCATCCCATTGGGTATAACACTTCATCATACGACTGATAGCCAATAAGGCAAGCGAATCTCCCCGGCGTGACGGTACTATTCTTTCTGACTTCTTTTGACGGAAGATGAACGTTTTTTCTATTGGTGTTTCACCTTCTTTTGCATCAGTCTGGCGGAACGTAAATTTAGCTACCCGATCTGCATCTGACTGTGTATAAATGTCGAAATCGAAACGTATTTTATCCGGACGGGGTACCGAACCGACCTTTTTCTCCGGTACACTCACACGTACCCATTTCTGAGTAGCATCAACCGGTATCACTTCGTACTTAACATTCGAGGTTACATTCAACTCAGTGAACATCTTTTCGTAGTCTACAAAATCCTCTACTTCAACCGCTTCTTTATCCAGTTTTATAATTTTCTCATAACCATACTGAAAGACCTTTACCTGAGAGGCTTTTGAGCCGGAACGGAACGTAACAACCGCTTCCCGTTCCTTATACAAATAGCTGGTATCCACACGCAATTCGCAAACAGTGGAAGCATTCCCATTGGCAGGTGAAACCATACACCACTCTGCATTCGATTCTACGTACCAATCCTGATCTGCAGACAGATTGACAGCATATGTATCACCACAATCCGGAACAACAAACTCCGATTCTTCCTCACTCACTCCGAAGAAAGAAGGCTGAACATCGTCATCATCCTTACAAGAGAAGAGAGCAACTATCCCCAGGCAGATTAACAGGAAAACCTGGATATTTCTATTTTTATATCTGATTGATTTCATCTTCTTTGTTATTAGTTGTTTACATTTGTAATATCCTGAGTTTCGTCATAAACCAATAGAAATGAACCATCATTCATACGAGCAATAATCGCTGAGGGAACAGTCATCTTGATATTCGGGTTATCCGAAACGTCAAACTTATTAAGATTGTCCGGGAAAGTTTGTATCATACGCAGGTCATTACCGGAGACCTCCAATATCTTCAAGGCCATGTGCTGATCTAAACCGGTAGGCCACTCAACCAATGTACGTTTGTATTTCTTCTGAGCAGCATCGGTATAGTATCCCTGGGAATTAAGAATCAGCTGATTGAGGCTATTCACATACAAGATATTGACAGGAAACTTATCAAAACGATTCTGGCTCAAATCTATTCCGGAGAAGTGAGGCAGATATTCCGAATTAAATTCATTGGGCATAGACTTTATCTTATTACCAGCCAACTCCAGTGCTTCCAATGCTTTCAGATTCTTAAACGACTCAAATGGAACCTCCGTTATCTCATTGTAAGACAGGCGAAGGAAATTAATCACAGATGAATATTCAGAAAACTCAGTAGGCAGCTTGGTAAACTTATTGGAACATAAATTAAGTTTCTCTGCACGTACTCCTTTAAAGCCCGGTTCAAAACCATCGATCTGGTTGACAGACAGGTCTATCTCCTCAATGGAATATTTACCATCATTTTTCATATTAGACAACAATACCGGAAACTTCTTCAACTTATTACAAGAAGCTGAGAACAACTCTAAGTCATCTGTAATACAGAAGTTATTAGGAATAGGAGTAGATCCGGCTCCCAAATCTTCATTGCCCAGCTGATTACAATCAACCATGAACTGAACAGGAGATACATTGCCAAGGGCAGGAAGTTCAACCAGCTTGTTATAAGCAAGATCGAGCATTCCCAGTTTTTTCATATTACGAATACTGGGTGGCAACTTTGTTAACTTATCATCATTCAAATATAAAAGCTGTACTGTCCCTTGCGACTTTCCATTCGTAAAGAAGTCATCCAGATTCTTATAGGTCGATTCTGAATCAAGATTCCCGTTCATGGAGAAGTTTAAGGAAACCAGGTTAGGCAATTCTTTCAACTGTTCGGGGAAAGTAGTCACCCGGCAGTTATAAATTTCAAGGTCTGTAAGATTCTCCAATTTACCAAATGATTCCGGCAACTCTTCTATAAATCCATTTGCTATGTATACCATAGTCAATGTGCCCGCCAGCTCACCAATACGCTCAGAGATACCTGTGATACGATTTGACATAGAACCCTTATTCTTGCTTGCATATTTTGTATATACGGAAGGGCGTGCATTTCTGTTTTCATAGTTCAATTTAGAAGCTACCTGAAGCTGCGCTCTTCTCAAAGCAAACCTTTCACGGGCAATGTCCATGCGATGGGCACGTACATCCACTCCTTCACGCGCAAGCAGATAATGACTAAGTATGCCCTCCATGCCCTCGTCTCCAACAATCGAACCCGTTTCATCATGATTTCCAAGATACAACATTTCAAGCTGAGTTAAGTCGCCAATCGCATCGGGAACAAAACCTTTTGGATTGAAACTTCCCAGATTTAAAGAAGTAACCCTGCCATTACCACCAAGCCCTACCCCCGGCTGATCTCCCCACATATCGATAGGACGCGGAGTTCCGTCGGCAAACTTAAACACCCAATTCGAACCAATATTATAACCTTCACCGCTCCATGACCACTCTTCACCGCCCATTGCCTTCCATATGTTATACAAGGCAATATAATCGCGGATCGCTGCCGTTTCATATAGTTTCACATCCACCGTATCACGCAAAAGCTTAAAATGCTCAATCTTCACATTCTGCTCTTCGTCCATTGCATAGATCAGTTCCTGATTCTTATTATACAATTTATAATGAGACAGAACATAATCTCCCTGTTTCATTTGAATCGTATCGGTAGAAAACAGCTGAGCTTTTTTTTCCTTTTTTGCCTTTACCGGATAACTCTCAACATAGCTAACGCCATTACTTGAATACTTAAACGTGAACACAGCAGAAGCAATATCATCGTATTTTATCTCGCTGTTATCAACAGTTGCACGAGAAAGAGGAGACTCAATGGCAGACAAGTCTTTGCCAAATACTGCCGCATATTTACCATACAATACAGCTTCTAACGCAAAATCAACCTCTGTCAGACGGTTATTCTCTATCCGGAAGTTAACCTCTTCATCAGGTGTCCCCGACTGTAAGATTTCAGCCTGTCCATCCACAACCTCATCTCCATAAACAACAAAGTAAGTGATCTTATAAGTACCGGGCATCAATTGTACCGGTACAGTAGATAATCCAAATTCAGCACCCTCTTCACTGACAGACTTCGGCATCAATGCCATACTGAAAGATTGATTACCGGCAGATGCCAAGGTAATCTGAATCTTACGTACATCCTTCAGATAGCTGAGTTCCTTTCCGCTATCCAATGCGCGGGAGTCCGCACCCTTCTTATGCAACTGAAGCTGCATATATCCGTAACCTTCTTGTGAGGCGACTATTTCATCATCAGAACAACTTCCGACCAGAACAAGCCCCAGAAAAGCCACAAACACTCCTAATATTTGATATAATAACTTCATTATTAACAGTATATTTAATTATTGAAATGGTTGTTTAACATAGAAAGTAAACATCGTAAAGGTATTATCACTACCATCTTCCGGATTAACACCTCTAAATGCCTTAAATTCAATCTTGATTACACGATCCCGTTTATCCTTATTCTTTCCTACGATAAGTACGAACTTAGTTAAATCGACCACACCATCTTTCATTTTAAATTCAACATTTACATCATTAGGGACAAAAGTACGTGGATTCTCAACTCCTGCTATGACTTCCGTCACATCCAACCGGGGTGTAAAGATTTTCACCGCATCAGAAAGCATATCAAAAGATTTTGTTTCACCTGCTGCCGGAAGAGTGATCGTTGCTCCATTTTCAATACCGGTTACACTCATCTTATATTCCAGAAAAGCATTTTTTTGCCGTATATATGACCCTATATACTGGCTCTTCAAAGTGGTAGAAACCGGATCTTCAAACAAATCATCAAAACTTACCGAATTGGGAACAATAAACAGATAAGCCTCTCTATCTTCTCCCATAGAGGTAAGCTTATTCACATCATCCTCGTCGCCACGCTGATTAGCTACCAGATAAAGTTCCTTTGTATATATCCCATTGGATGTCTTATCTTTGGAAGAATCGCCCATACGCAAAGTAGCCCAATGGACAGCTGTACGCTCAAGCGCTCCATTCACACATTTACATAAAAGTAACTTGAATGGTGCATCAGTTACATCTGTATAATTTTCACCTGTTTCAATCATAAATGGCAATTCGAGTATCCGTGCCGTACCTGGTATCGGATCAAATGCAAAATCATTTCCATACGGATCAAATGCCGGGAACTCAAAATTATGATTAATATAATCATCACTGATTCCGGCAAAGTGAATAGGAATAATAATCAGTTGCTTGGAACGAACATCCGACAATATAATCACATCTTCTTTTTCTGACGCAGGAATCATACCGTCAGCTATGCGTACTTCTACATATAAAGGGTTCGTAGCCAACGTTCCTGATACAGTAATATTAGTGGGTTGAGGAGTAGATAACCATTCCGGCAACTCCAATTTCCACTGAATATTTGAAGAGACATACAGAGGAGCCATATAGACTCCGGGGGTAGCAGGGTCTATCAACAGTTCCAACTTTTCAACTTCCGCATCCATTTCTTCTGTCAGATAAGCTTTACATTCGGCTGTAGCTTTCACCGAAATATGTTTCAGAATAGCACCGGCCTTAATATTAAACCCACCTTCCAGGACCATTGATTCAAAGTCTGTAAACAGTACTTTCACTTCTACTTTCTTAGTAGTAATCTGACCGGACTGATGCTCGTCTATAAAAGAGAAAAGTATTCCGCTTGTTGCATCGGTCAACTCCCAAGTTTGATCAGAGCTTACAGTCAGTGTATCTACAAAATACTCACCAACATTATCCGCCTCTAAAACCAAGCTTTCTGTGTCGACCACAAGGTTAGCCCCTTTGCCTAATTGAGAGATCTTCACCACATATACCATTTCATCTCCAACAACTGATATACGGAATTCCGCTGTACGTACCTGTGCTTCCAGGTTTGTTCTCAAAGGTTGTATGGTAATTTCCGCTTTGCCTTTACTTCCTTTAGTTTGTGAAGCCGAGAAAAACACACTGCCACCTTCCGAAAAAGAAGCCGTCCATTCATTTCCTGCTTCAAAAGAGAAGGTTGTCTCCTGTTCTCCTTTTTCACTTACAAAAACTATATCTTCAACATCAAACGTTGTTTTTCCCTGCACCTCCGGTGATTCTTCCTTATCATCCGAACAGGCTGCAATGGCAAAGGTCATTACGAGTAACGCCCAATAGCCCAACCGATTTTTCAAATGGGTGATTGTATTCATATTTTCTTTCTTTTAATCGATTATTTTTTCAATGAATATCCTGTAGGCTGTACCTTAATGTCATAAGGAGGAGTAATACCGTTCTTTTCTGCTTCGGCCTCATAAGGGCTGATCCATTCAAATATATACAGGTATGTTCCAAATGAGCCCACTTTAGGAAGGAATATGTTCAAATAGAGAACTACTCCTCTGTCTGCTGCGATGAAAAAGCTCGGGTTACTTGCCACCGATTGTGCAAAAACCAACCCGTATCCTGCGTCGAGAAACGCTTCCTGTTCCACAACAGTTACTTCCTCATTCATCGGTTCATCATCCGATGCATTGAATTTGACCTTTAAATCATAACTGTCATCAAACGGTGCCTTGATAAGCATTGTATGATCGTCTATCTTCTCGCTTTTCACTAAAAAGCTCTTAGAATCTTCACTGAACGGGAATGTACATGTCATACGCATGTCACCTATGTAATCATTTATATTAAACGGATAGCATTTAAATAAAAAGATATTTGTCGTATTCCCGTACAGGCTCATCGTTTCATTCTTATCGTTGATCAGTTTCAAAGTGACTGCCAGACTATCTGTACGATTCATATTATCAAAATACCCTTTCATCGTCACCACTCCTGTCCTCTCACCTGACTTTATCAAAACATTCTTATTCAAAAGCTCAAAATGATATCCTTCAATGGCATTTGTATGATCTACATCTACACTTACCACGTAATTCCGGTCATAATCCATTGCCTGGGTAGCAGCAACTACAACATCAAAAGTTCTTTCCGAATTCACCGTCACAGGCATTACCATGACAGAATCGGTAAACATGACATACGAAGCATCTGAATAAAGCACCTCTTTACTGTCACAACCTACCAGTAGAATTGCAAACAGTGTACATAAACTATATATACTTTTCTTCATAATCATCTCTCTTATTTATTGCTTTCATTTGGTTTAACCAATCCCATCGAAGCATCAAGTTCATGTTTCGGGATAGGCCATATAAAGGCCGGATTGTCTTTTCCTATTTTCAATGAATTATTTAAAGCTCCATCTATCGTTCCGGTTTGGGGCATACGTTCAAAACCCAAATTCCAACGCTTCAAATCAGACAAACGGAAACCTTCCATAAATAATTCTTTTGCACGTTCATCCTGAATTGCTTTCATCAGTTTATCCTGAGTATAGGATGCACTGCCATAATCTGCAATACGCGCTCTTCTCAACTTAGTCAAATCATTATTGGCCTCTTTAGTCTTTCCCAATTGTGCATAAGCCTCAGCGCGGTTCAAAAAGACTTCAGCATAACGCAATACTTTAGGCATATTTGTATAATACTTACCAACACCGGCATCAATATCCGCATTACCCAAATATTTGATAACAATAGGCCAGGTTAATCCATGAGAATATCCGGTCTTAATGGAATAAAAGAAAGCAGAATAGCGCATATCATTTGCACTATATGAATCGAGTAACCATTTTGCCGGTACATAATCGGGCAGATAAGCCACATTATTATAATTCAGGAAAATTGTTCCCAAAGCTCCGCCTCTATCCGTCGTACTCATTTGTACACGCCAGATCACTTCATCACCTTCATCATATTTCCACATCCGTTGATAGTCGGTCATCGTATTACCAGTTTCTTCATCTACCCATTTTGCTTTCATTGCATCGGCCAAGGTATATACTTTAGAGTCAACTACCTTTGTAGCATACTCTATCACCTTTTCCCAATTCTTCATATGAAGAAAAACTCTTGTTTTCAAAGTCTGCACGGCTCCTATTGTAATCCACTGCGTATCTGCTCCCTTACGGGTTGCATATTTCTCCGCTTGTTCCAGATCGCTTAATACTTGCTTATAAGAATCGGCTAATGAAGAACGAGGTTCAATAGAACTGTCTTCACCCTCTTTGCGATAGCGCAAATACAAAGAAACTCCCAGCTGGTTTTCCGCATTATCCGGATCATAAGCCTCACAATACATACGTATCAAATCAGAATAAGCTAACGCACGGAAAAAATAAACATCCCCTTCATATTTCTTGAAAGTAGTTTTATCAGCCTCTGTTGTTAGTTTACTATATACTTCATCTTTATGATCCATAAAGAAATTACAACGGGCTATCACTTGATACAAACCCGAATACACCGACTCAATGCTGGTATCACTATCCCGGAAATCCCAACGATACATCGGGCCATATACATTTGTATACCCTTTAACAGCATATACCAGATCAGTCTGTACATCGGGGGCCAAGGTCAAAGTTCCGCTATACAGAGCCGAGTTCTTAAAACTACTGTAAATACCGATTACAATCTGTTCACTGGACACCAGATCGGTCATCGATTCTTCTTCGGGCACAGCTGTATCCGGGTATCTGTCCAGAAAATCACTGCAGGAGGACATTCCACACAATAGTGCCACTAATACATATATTCTTATCTTTTTCATACTCTTTCTTCTACTTATTAGAATGTAACTTCAATACCGAATGAGAACTGACGGGACAACGGGTAAGAAGCCCGGTACATATTCAAATTAGATTCCGGATCCAGCCCTGTGAACTTAGTGAAAGTCAACAAATTCTGTGCTTGCCCAAATACTTTAGCACGTTCTATTACTTTTGTCTTTTTCAATAACGATTGCGGGAAAGTATAACTAAGCGACAAATTTTTCAAACGCATGAACGAAGCATCTTCTACCAAATGGCTATCAAGCTGCGTCTGGACTCCATCACGGGGAATTTCTGTTATATCACCAGGTTTCTGCCAGCGATTTAATAATTTAGCAGATTGGTTATAAACAGCATATGTACCATTACTTTCATCAAAGAAGCGATCATTATTCATCATCCAACGGTCTGCTACCCAACTAAACAGGGCAGATAGCTGAATACCTTTATAAGAAAAGGTTGTACCAAAACCACCTTGCCAAGGAGCTACATAAGATTTACCCAATAGCACACGGTCTTCATTGCTAAAACGATTTGTCAGTTCTCCCTCTTTAGTGTACCATAAAGCATCGCCATTGGCTGGATTAACTCCGGCATAACGTACTGCATGAAATTCACCATAAGAATGTCCTACTTTCAAAAGTAACCCAGTCGTACTTATTTCATATTCATCCAAACCGTTATACAATTCTGTTATTTCATTATGATTATAAGAAGCATTTGCTGAGATATTCCATGTAAAGTCTTTCGTACGAATAATATCTGCATCCACATCAAACTCCACTCCTCTGTTAATCATTGCTCCGATATTATCCCATTTAGTACTGAAACCATTACCAAAGGTTATGGGAACTTCCATCAACATGTCGGTTGTCTTTTTATTATAGAACTCAACGTTCAGGTTCAAACGGTCAAAAATCCCGATCTTCACACCAACATTGGTAGTCATTAACTTTTCCCAGGTTAAGTCCTCATTTCCACGTGAATAAGGTGCAATACCTGTTTTACCGGAATACTGCGGCCCAGCCGCAAACAAGGCTGTATGATCATAATTAGGAATGGAAGAGTTCCCCGATGTTCCGATACTTGCAATCAATTGAAGATTGGTCAGCCAATCTATATCCTTTAAAAAGTCTTCTGATTTCAGATTCCACATTGCACCTACCGACCAGAAGTTGGCCCAACGTGCATCCTTACCGAACTTGGAAGAACCGTCTCTACGAACTGAAAAATCAGCATAATACTTATTACTATAGTTATATTCCGCACGCCCGAAGAAGGACAAATAAGTAGCTTCTGATACAATGTCGTCCCATGAAGTGGCAGAGGTGGCAGTAGCCATGGTCAACAGTTTGTCATTGGATTGTCCTCTTGTGGTTACATTGAATCCTTCAGACTGGTTAATAACCGCCTCTTGTCCAAGCAGCAGGCTAATATTGTGGTCATCCTTTATTGTAAATGTATAATTGGCAGTATTTGTCCATGTCAGGTTACTATAACGCTCAAATGATTTGGCTACCGTACCGGAACCATAATTAGGGACATACGAAGGATTAGAGGTAGCGGTCAGACGGTTGTCTGATGCATCGAGACCTCCGACAGTACGTAGTACCAACCCTTCAATGGGTCTCAACTCAGCAAACAGACTGGTCAACACCTTCATACGATTCCGTTTTACCGGATTATTATCCAGCCACTCCAAGGGGTTCTGATTCGTACCATTCCAAGAACCGTCTCCTACAGATGTGTAAGAACCGTCTTCCCTATAAGGATTCCAATAAGGTAACATAAACTTAGAAGCCGAAACCGGAGTCACTACATTATAATCACCTTCGTCTGCTTCCTTTATTTTTTCATATGATAAAGAAGTATTCGTGCCGATTTTCAACCATTCCACCGGACGGACCTCCAGGTTGGCACGAACCGAATAACGTTCAAAATCAGATCCTACTGCAATACCTTCCTGACCAAAATAAGCTGCCGAAACAAAATAGTTGAATTTGTTACTTCCACCCGATGTACTCAATTCATAAGAATACATGGGAGCATTATTATTGTATATTACATCACGCCAGTTTATATCAATGCGCTCTAATGCTTCACGATCATACGTGCCCGGCACACGCAGTCCGATCTGTTCCTCATAATTGAGGCGTTCCGTTGTATTCATCTGATCCCACTTACCATACGCCAGGTCAGAAAAACCATATTGAGCACGAAAAATGATTTTTCCTTTTTCAGCCGTACGTCCCCTCTTTGTTGTAATCACAATCACACCATTGGCGGCACGAGCTCCGTAAATTGAAGTAGACGATGCATCCTTCAGCACTGTAAAACTTTCTATATCATTGGGATTGATAGACGAAAAATCATCGGCAGAGATAGCAACTCCATCCATAATAAAGAGAGGTGCAGTACCTGCATTGATTGAATTCGTTCCACGAATCTGAAAACTGGCAGCAGCACTCGGTTCCCCTGTATTCTGTAAAACGGTTAATCCGGCAGACTTACCTTGTAGTGCCTGATCGAAGCTGGCTGTGGGTGTGTTCTCAATCTTATCACCTTTAACTACGGAAACCGAACCGGCTATGGTCCCTTTTTTCTTTACCCCGTAAGCCACCACCACAACTTCGTCCACCATTTGAGTGGCATTTTCCATTGTAACATTAATTGTTGAAGTACCTGTCACCTGCTTTTCTACCATTGTCATTCCTATATAAGAGAATTGCAAGGTTGCCGGAGACTTTGTTACATTCAGTCTGTAATTACCATCCATATCGGTAATTACACCATTCGTTGTACCTTTTTCCAGAACAGAAACACCTATCAAAGGCTGATTATCTTCAGCCGAAATGATATGTCCGTTCACGACATACCCCTGTGCATAGAGCATTGAGATATGCAAAACTGAAAAAAGTACAAACAAAAGGATACTTTTTCTCATCTTCTGCGTTCTTTTTAATTAAACTTTATTCTATATACTTATTTAGACTATTCATGTGCGTACAAAGACGGGGGATGCAATCAGATATGATAAAACAAATCCAGCCCTCTTCAAAAGAGGGTAACTATTTTCGCATAAACTTTAATACGATTAAAAGAGAGTATTCAAACAGGCCATTTTTTTATCTTGACCCAGACATTTTTTAAAGCACGTACGGCAAAAACGGTAATTAAGTAATCTTCATCCATGATAAACTTGTTTTGTCAGGTGTGATAGCATTGATTATAATAAAGAAATTCTTTTCGTTAGGATATTTATAGTATGAGCAGTTTCAATGTATACATAAAAAAGCAAAAGAGAGAAAATCACTTTTAAATACATTATAGATAATAGCTCAAGAGAAGATATTCAGACAGGGCATTTTTTTATCTTGACCCAAATATTCAGAGCGTGTGCAGTTAATAGATTTATTAAGTAATCCTCATTCATGATAAACTTGTTTTGTCAGGTGTAAAACTTATACTTGTATTTTTTTTATTTGATGCTACAAAGTTAAATATAATTCCGTAAAAACTCCTACTTTATTGTTAAAATTTCCCATTTCCATCCAAATGAAAGAGAAATGCCGTGTTTTTATAACAATTCAGTATTACTACATTTCAAAAAGAAACCTTTATTTTCCTCCATAAAAAAAGTCCGGCTACCTCAACAGGTAACCGGACTTTTACTATTCTCCGCAAAATATATTTTGCTATTTTTTAATTAGCCATTTCCGAGATAAACTTAATACGTACCAGACGCACTTCCTCCTCTGTAAACTCATCTCCCAATTCATCCAGGGCATCATCTATTTTGTCTGTTGTTGACTCTTTGAAATAATCATAAATATCAAGCATATGATCTTCATCCATTATTTCATCAAGAAAATAATCAATATTCAGTTTTGTGCCCGAATAAACAATCGCTTCTACTTCATCCAACAGTTCACCGAATTCAATCCCTTTGGACAAAGCAATATCATCCAATGCAACCTTACGGTCAATGGCCTGAATGATAGCAACCTTCAACTTCGATTTATTGGCAACAGTACGCACTCGTAAATCCTCAGGACGTTCTATCTCATTCTCTTCACAATGACGCTTAATCAGTTTGCAGAACTCCTCACCATAACGTTTCGCTTTTCCAGCTCCAACTCCCGGAATATTCTGGAGTTCATCAAGCGTCACCGGATAAATGGTTGCCATCGCTTCCAAAGAAGGATCCTGGAAAATAACATAAGGGGGAACTTCCAGTTTTTTAGAAAGTTTCTTCCGCAAATCTTTAAGCATAGAGTAAAGTGCCGGATCTACAGCACAAGATCCACCACCTCTGGCCGGAGTTTCTTCTTCTACCTCTTCAAAATCATTATCTTCTGTAATTTTAAACGATTTAGGTTTCTTCAGAAACTTATGTCCTTCCTCTGTCACTTTCAACAGGCCATAATTCTCAACGTCTTTACTTAGGTAACCGGCAATCAATGCCTGACGAATAACAGCGTTCCAGGTTTTATCTTCTTCGCCCATACCCGATCCGAATACTTCCAGATCTTCATGTAAATGTGCTTGTATTTCAGAAGTTTCTCTTCCTTGTAAAATATCTATTATATAGTCTGCCTTAAAGTTTTCTTTTACCGCTATGACCGCTTCAATCACAGCACACAATAATTCTTGAGCCTCCACTTGTTTTTTAGGGTTTAAACAGTTGTCACAATTTCCACAATTATCTTCCGTATACTCTTCGCCAAAGTAATGTAATAAAGTCTTACGGCGACAAACGGAAGATTCGGCATACGCAGCAGTTTCCAGCAGAAGCTGCTTGCCTATTTCCTGTTCTGCCACAGGTTTGCCTTGCATAAACTTCTCCAGTTTCTGCAGGTCTTTATTTGTATAAAAGGTAATGCACTTGCCCTCACCGCCATCTCTGCCGGCACGCCCTGTCTCCTGATAGTAACCTTCCAGACTCTTTGGTATATCATAATGCATCACATACCTGACATCCGGTTTATCGATCCCCATACCAAAAGCAATGGTTGCCACAATCACATCAATTTTTTCCATCAGGAAGTCATCTTGATTTTGAGTCCTTGTAGCCGAATCCATACCTGCATGATAAGCTCGTGCGTTAATACCATTCGCCTGAAGAATTTCAGCAAGTTCTTCCACTTTTTTCCGGCTCAGACAGTAAATAATACCTGACTTTTCCGGATTATTTCGGATAAACTTAATGATATCTCTATCTATATTTGTAGTTTTCGGACGTACCTCATAATATAAGTTCGGCCGATTAAACGACGATTTAAAGACTTGTGCGTCTACCATTCCCAGATTCTTCTGGATGTCGTGTTGCACTTTGGGTGTTGCAGTTGCTGTAAGCGCAATAAGTGGCGCTTTGCCTATCTCATTAATAATAGGACGTATTCTTCGATATTCCGGACGGAAATCATGTCCCCATTCCGAAATACAGTGAGCCTCATCTACTGCGTAAAACGAGATTTTTACCGACCGCAAAAACTCCACGTTCTCTTCCTTCGTCAATGACTCAGGAGCCACATACAGCAACTTTGTCTTTCCGGCAAGAATATCAGACTTCACCTGGTCTATCGCACCTTTATTTAATGAAGAATTAATAAAATGGGCTATACCATCCTCCTCACTGAAGTTACGCATTGCATCCACTTGATTCTTCATCAATGCAATCAATGGAGAAATAACAATTCCCGTACCCTCCATCAAAAGAGAAGGCAACTGATAGCATAAAGATTTGCCGCCACCGGTAGGCATCAACACAAAAGTATCGCCACCATTAAGCAAGTTCTGAATGATCGCTTCCTGATTTCCTTTGAATTTATCAAATCCGAAATACTGTTTCAGTTGGTCTGTCAAATTAATCTTCCCTGCCATCTTAAATAGGTTGTTTTATTCAGTTCATGGTTTAACTTTAAAAACTCTTTCTGTAAAAGAGCTCTAACAAAGTTATAAACAACTTCTTAAATATCAAGCATAATTCGACTAATATTTTTCAATAAAAAACAGAAACGAACCATCCGATACTTCTTACCTTTTGATTTTAAGCAGTTTGCAATCTTGCTATATTTGCTTTTTCCAGCTGCAATTTCGCATAATCCAATGTTACTTCGTACTCTTTTTTATTTTCCGAAGGGATTTCAAACATGACATCCATCATGATTGTCTCTACAATGGAACGCAATCCGCGTGCTCCGAGCTTATATTCAACTGCTTTATCTACGATGTACTCAAACACCTCATCCTGGAACGTCAGTTTGACTCCATCCATCTCAAATAACTTCACATATTGACGGATAATGGAGTTTTTCGGTTCTG
>ENA-OROZ01001497-OROZ01001497.1-human-gut-metagenome-genome-assembly--contig:-NODE-1497-length-21338-cov-3.183950_pt1 | contig 21338 bp, 18 predicted proteins | sample MGYA00242138_ERZ509066 | MGnify/ENA primary metagenome ERZ509066 (study PRJEB26280, sample SAMEA2338691) | human gut metagenome | biome: human gut; feature: human-associated habitat; material: faeces... | reverse complement strand
GTTGGGGAAATGCCCCAAACCCCTGAACGATTTCAGAGAAATCGGCTGCGCTCCTGCGGAGCTGAACATCAATCTATCTTCGGAAAGTGAGTCAGGGATTTTTCGGCTCACGGTATTCAGGCATATCCGGTTTTTTCTCATATCCGTCGATCGCCATTTTGCGAAGGTAAGCGCTCATATTCTCTATCCCAAGCTGCGCCATCCTCGCCTTTATCAAGCTGAGTTCTTTTTCATCTACGAAGAATTTGACCTGTATCGGTCGCTTACGATTCCTGTTGTCTGGCATTGAGCGATCTCCGTTCTTTTACAGTTCAATCTGTTCGGGAAATGCTTCTTTTCGCATGATACCCCACATCTTGTCGATATAAGATAGCGTGTAAAAATTCTCATAGTAATGATAGTAGAAGGCACCTTTTAGCGTCATTTCATAAGTGCCGTTGTGTTCCTTGACAAGCCCTAATTGTTTGGCAACCCAAAGCTCGAATCCATACATTTTTTTCAATGACACACCAAAGAATTTTTCAAAATCTTCGGCAGTTACTCTTGTGCTGTATGCTGTCCAAAATAGCCAATAAACCATCCGTTGCCGCTTGGTAAAGCGAATTGTCAATGATGTGGCGAGGTTCCCGGAACGAATTCTTTCACAGTAGGAATCTACATCAAAAGTATTGATTTTGAATTGCTCTTTGAATAGACTCGTAGCAGAGCAACCGAATCCGAGGAAATTATCTCTGGTCATGGATGAGTAGTTTGCATCCGTTCCACTTGAGAAAGTCCAGATAGAATTTCGAGAGTATCCTTTTCCTAAACAGTATTGAGTAATGGCATCCAGCAACTCTCGTTTATCTTTTTTAGGCATTGCAGTAACGGGACTTTCTGTAAAAGTGAAATCAATGAATGGGTATATGGCAACGTGATTTGCCCCCAATAAAAAAGCGGTATCAATATCCGACTTCAAATCATCGTAGGTTTGTCCAGGCAGCGCAAAGATAAAGTCCATGGAAACAGTTTCAAAAGAAACGGCAGACAACGCAGACATCATTTCTGCGGTATCAATTTTCTTTCTGCCAAGAATCTTCTGATACTTATCGCAGAATGATTGAATGCCGATGCTGATTTTTGTTACACCTGCATCTTTCAACATTTGCAGCGTTTCCACATTCACATTATCGGGATGAAGTTCCAGTCCAATCCCCTCTGTGATAATAAAGTGCTCACTCAATGCATTAACGATTTCTTTTATACGGTTGGCTGCGAGTGCAGGTGTCCCACCACCGAAGTATAGGCTGGTTGCCTTTCTATGCTCCGCATGTTGGCTGCCCACAATGTGTATTTCTTGAATCAAAGAATCTATGTACCTATCACACAATTCAGCAGAATAGCGCACTTTGCAATAAGGGCAAAAGTTGCAGATACTCTTGCAAAAAGGGATATGAACATACAGCCCAAGGTTTTCACATTCTGCATACGGCAATATCTGGTCATATCCATTTTTGAACGTAAATGGCTTTGCTGTCCGTGTAAGCCACATTCTCGTTAAACCTGTAATGAAGCTCATATTACTCCTAAATATACTTCAAGTATGTATGAAGCATCTCAATGATTATTTTGGGATTGCCTCTGAACAGAAGCGTATATTCAGCAACAAAAAAGTATCCGCATTGGTCGCAAAGGCCAGGAACATCTATACAGCGCCCGCAAGTAGACAACTTTCCGTTTTCCATCACTACGCACTGATGGCAAGGCGTAGGAAAACGATTTTCAATAAGATATGGAAACGCACTTTTTAGGTTGAATACAGGTGCGCCTTCTTTCATCATTTGAGTTATCGTATCACAGCACTTGGCTTTTTCCTCTTTAGTCAGAGCTAATTTTTTTGTGTCAGGATATGGTGTATGGAAATTGAATGATACTGCACGGACATTTTTAGTGTCACGAGCCGTTAGACAGACATCTCGTACATGATCTTTGTTGATTTGATTGATTGCCATATAGAAACAGATATTGTCTGCGGTAGCATTGCTGATGTTCTTCATGATAGTGTCGTAGGTGTCACCACGAACTTCATTATGGCGCTGCTTATCTCCGTCCAAGCTCAAAAGAATCAAATCTGCTTCTGGGAGATCAATGGGAAACGTTCCGTTCGTAACTACGTTGACGATGAGAAAACCCATGTTCTTTGCTTCTATAACCAAATCTCTGAGAGTGCGTTCGCCATCTTTCCAAAGAAATGTTTCGCCACCGCAGAAGAACAAAATGCGAACTCCCATGTCATATAGCCGCTGCATTTCTTGCCAGATCTGTTCATATGGATGGACGATTGCTGTAATATTGTTGACGGAACAGTGCTTGCAATGCAAATTGCATTTGTCTGTTAGGATTACAGTTCCAAGGATTGGTGATTTCTTTCTAAGCAGAATCGTCTTTACGCCAAAAGCAGCGAAGTGAAAAAAGGATGATAGCTTCATTTTTCCTCCATAGCTCTAATTGGGTATCCCTGAATAGTGTGTACACACTATATTATACTCATTTTCTTCTGCCTTTTCAAGATAATGTGGCATATTTCAGAGAATTAGTATAATCGGTTTATTCGCTCCGTTTGGGTCACTTTTCCTGCATGTAAAATAGTGATGCTTATTCAAGCAAAAATTTATGCTGCTATGTATAATGACTTCATCGTAAAGTGATTCTCTGATCCGTATAATCAATATGTTGAAATGTGGCCTTTTTCATGTTTCAAACTTAATCTATGTGAATAAATGAAGCCAGATATGCTCACTTTTGAACAAAGCCACACAGAGGGGAAAACAAGCAATTTTCAACCCTCAGATGTACAAAAACAGGCAGCACCCAACCGAAGCTGAGTGCCGCCTGTTTTGCTGTCCAATCCTACCTAGCAGCTGCCGATTTTGTAGTTTTCTCAAATTACTGTCTTATCGGCACACGGCAAACTCCCGTCCTCTTTTTTATTCCTTTACCGGTTCACGAGCAGCTTTTTCATGCCGCGCTCGAGACCGTCGACGGTCAGCGGGTACATGTCCACCGCCCTTGCGATATAGCCGTAGCTCTCGCCCCAGTAGCCGCCCCAGCGCGGGGGCTCCTCGGGATTGAGCCAAATCAGGTGGTCGTAGTGCTCGCGGAAGCGCTTGATCTGATCGAGGCCCGACCATTTCGCCTCGCCGGTGCGGTAGTCGTAGCGCTTTTCCATCAGCTCGTACATGTCCATCAGCGCATCGCCGACTAAAATGACCTTGTACTCGCTGCCGAAATTCTGCAGAATCCAGTCCGTCGGCACCGCGTGCTCGCGGTACATCCGCGGGTCGGTGTAGACACTCGAATAAATACAGTTGTGGAAGTAGTAGACGTGCAGCTCCTTAAAATGGTTCGACTGCCGCGCCGCCTGAAAGAGCATCGAGCAGAGGTTGGAATAATACTCCATCGAGCCGCCGGAGTCCATCAGCATCAGCACCTTGACGGTATTTTTGCGCGGACGCTTGTAGCAGACCGACAGCGTTCCCGCGTTGTCGCAGGTCTCGCGCACGGTCCCATCCACGTCGAACTCCGTTTTGGCCTCCTGCGTCTGCTCGGAATACTGGCGCAGCAGGCGGAACGCCATCTGAAACTGTCGGATATCGAGCACATTGTCCTTGCGGAAGTCGCGGAACCTGCGCTCCCCCGCCACCTGAAACGCGCGGCGGTACATGCTCTTCCCGCCCACACGGATGCCCTGCGGGCTGTGGCCGCTATTGCCGAAGTTTGAGTAGCCGTTCGTGCCGATCCAGTACGAGCCGCCGTTGTGCTCCTCGGTCTGCTCCTTGAGGCGCTCTTCGAACATTTTGAGAATTTCCTCAATGCTCTTTTCCTCATAGCCCTGCGTGCGCAGGAACTTGCGGAACTCCTCCATTGCGGCGGCAGGGTTGTTGAGCCAGTCCATCAGTTCCTTGGGAAGCTCGTCCTGATATGGCACGCCGTCGAAGTATTCAAGGAATATCTGGTCGAACTTGTCGTAATCCGCCTCGGACTTGACGAGCACCGCGCGACAGAGCTCGTAAAAGCCCGTGAGCGAATCGTGCTGCAGGTCCAGCATCAGCCCCTCGATGAGAGTCATCCACTCATTCAGGCTGACGCGAAAGCCATGCGCGCGCAGAAGGTAGAAAAATCCAGTAAACATGGCGTTCTTATCTTCTCAGCCGGCGCTGCACGGTGGAGATATCCTTGTCCTTTTTGAGGAGCACCCCGATGAACGGGATCTCCTTCGTGATGCGGGACGTGTCCACGCCGGTAAGCTCGAGCGCGCGGATCCAGTCGACAAGCTCGGATGTCGAGGGTTTTTTCTCCACCGAGTCGATCGAGCGGATATAGTAGAACGCCTGCATCGCCTGCATCAAAAGCGTCTCGTCGACATGATCGAAGTGGACGCGGATGATCTTTTCCATCTGCTGCTGATCGGGAAATTCGATATAGTGGAAGATACAGCGGCGCAGGAACGCATCCGGCAGCTCCTTCTCCGCATTGGAAGTAATAATCACAATCGGACGGTGCTTCGCTTTGACAGTCTTTCCCGTCTCCGGAATGTAAAATTCCATCTTGTCAAGTTCCCAGAGCAGGTCGTTCGGGAATTCCAGATCCGCTTTATCGATCTCATCGATCAAAAGAACCGTCTGCTTTTCCTTCTCAAATGCCTCTCCCATCTTTCCGAGGCGGATATATCTGGCAATATCATCAACGCCGTCCGCACCAAACTGGCTGTCGTAAAGACGCTGTACCGTATCGTACACGTAAAGACCGTCTTGTGCGCGGGTCGTCGATTTAATATTCCAGATCAAAAGTTCCATATCGAGGGATCTGGCAATCGCCTCCGCGAGCATCGTCTTTCCAGTGCCCGGTTCTCCCTTGATTAAGAGCGGCTTTTTGAGCGCCGCCGCAATGTTAACGCTGCGGATCAGTTCATCCGAAGCGATGTATTCGTCACTGCCGTGAAATTGCTGCATGGTAAATTCTCCTTTTAGAAAGTTCTCCTTTTACATAACTGTAAACACTAACAAGGGCGGCATAACGATTCAGGATCCATGCTGACTGCGATCGGTTCGGATCCATCGTTCCTCCCGATCGTCATACATAATCCTGCCCGTTTGCCACCCTATTGATTTTCTATAAATATAGCAATATTCTAATAGTTTGTCAAATCGTATATATGTTAGGATTTCATTAGAAAAACACGATTGTTACTGCTCACTATTCTACTTTGCCACCCGGATATTCTTGCTGCCGCTAAATCCTTCCGGCGGCTCTGTCTCCGTGAGGATCGTCGCTTCTTCAAACACCCCGAACGTCACCGAACTTACCATGCCGAATTTCTGGCTGTCCGCCAGCACATAGCAGCGCTCTGTCTGGCGCATCGCCTCTTGCTTGACTAACGCCTCATTCGGATCCGGCGTCGTGAAACCGTGGCGCTTGCTGACGCCGTTAGTTCCAAAAAATCCCTTTGTAAAATGATAGCCCTGGATCGTCAGGATCGCCTGGCTTCCGATGACCGCCTCCGTCGTGCCCTTTAACTCACCACCAATCAGAATTACGCGGTTTCCGGCGGCTGCCAGCCGTTTGGCATGTGATACCGCATTCGTCACAAACGTGGCGCTGCGCGCCGGAAGATAGTCTAAGATATACCCGGTCGTCGTGCCCGCGTCCAGATAGACAAAATCATCCGGCTGGATAAGTCCCGCCGCAAACTGGGCGATTCTCCTTTTCTCCTCCTGCTGCAATTCCATCTTCTGTGCCACTGACGGTTCGGTTCCCGTAAATGTCCCGTCTGAGGACACCGCGCCGCCAAACACCTTGGTCAGGCGCCCCGCCTTGTCAAGCGCATTCAGATCCCGCCGGATCGTCGATTCCGAAACTCCCAGCACATCTTTAATCTCAGGAACTGTCACACTCCTCTTTTTATCCAGAAGTTCCAAAATCAGTTCGTATCTTTTTTCTGTCAGCATGACTCTTTTCCTTTCATCTTCTGCTGTGGTTGAACTTTTTTTAGCTCAATTTTTCACTTCTCTCTGTCTTAATATTCTTATCAACTGCAGCTGCTTTCGACAATGACCTTCCGAATCGGCAGCACACGCCCCGGCGATACGGAAAGCTCATCCACACCCATTTTCAGGAATTCTTTTGTCAAACTCAGATCCGCGCCCAATTCGCCGCAGATACCTGCCCAGATGCCCTCGGCGTGCGCATTTTCGACAACCATGCGGATCATCGCCAGCACCGCCGGATGGTGCGGATCGTAAAATGCATCCAGCTCCGGGTTCTGACGGTCAACTGCCAGCGTATACTGGGTCAGGTCGTTCGTTCCGATGCTGAAAAAGTCCACTTTTTTCGCCAGATCCCGGCTTACCATGACTGCCGCCGGGGTTTCAATCATAATGCCCTGCTTCGGGTCGCCAAACTGGAGATTCTGTGCAGTCAGCTCCGTCTTGACCTCCTCGACAATCTTCGCGATCGCCTCGACCTCCCAGACACTTGTGATCATCGGATACATGATCTGGAGATTGCCATAGGCACTTGCCCGAAACAACGCGCGAAGCTGTGTCTTGAAAATCTCGGGTCTTGTCAGGCAGATACGGATCGCCCGGCAGCCCATCGCCGGATTTTCCTCTTTTTTCAGTTCAAAATAATCGCACTGCTTGTCCGCGCCGATGTCCAGCGTGCGGATAATGACCGGTTTGCCCGCCATCGTTTCCGCTACCTGTTTATATACCTGGAACTGCTCCTCCTCCGTCGGAAATGTTTCTTTTTCCAGATACAAAAATTCGCTGCGGAACAGTCCGATGCCCGCCGCATCGTTCTGAATGACCGACGCCAGATCCTTGCTGTTGCCAATGTTCGCATACAGGCGGATCTTCTTGCCATCCATAGTGACTGTTTCGCGCCCTTTCAGTGTTTGCAGCAGTTCTTTCTTCTCCTGTTCCTCCTGCTGCCGGCGGCGCATTGTTTCCAATGTCTCCTCATCCGGTTCCACATACAGGACTCCGTTAGTACCATCCACAACCGCAAATTTCCCATCTACCGTCTCATCGAGCGCCACGTCCGTTCCGATCAGCGCCGGAATGCTCATCGTACGCGCCAGGATCGCCGTGTGGGAATTGACGGAACCGTGTACCGTCACAAAGGATAGCACCTTGTCCTTTTCAAGCTGTACCGTCTCCGATGGCGCTAAATCATCTGCCAGAATAATCACCGGCTCGTCCGTATGGATGCCCTGACCTGCGCCTCCGGACAGAACGCGCACAATCCGCTCCGAAATATCTTTGACATCCGCCGCGCGCCCACGCATATATTCGTCCTCCATCGCCGCAAACATCTGGGCGAAATTGTCACCGGTCACCGCAACCGCATACTCGGCATTGACCTTCTGCGTATCGATGATATTCTGAACCGCGTCCAGATAGTCCTCGTCCTCCAGCATGATCTGATGAATCTCAAAAATCGCCGCATTCGCCTCGCCAACTTCTTTTACCGCCTTTTCATACAACTCGCCGAGCTGGCGGATGGACTCCTGAACTGCCGCATTAAACCGCGCTTTTTCCTGCTCTGTATTCTCTATTTTCGTCCGTTTTACGGTCTGCTCGCCTTTCTGATACACACATATTTTTCCAACTGCGACACCGCCAAATACACTTTTTCCACGATACGTCTGCATGACCATTCCCCTTTCCATTGATCCATTATCGAAAAATGCCGCCATGTAATAATCCCTTACATCGCGGCATCTTTGTTAAACTACATATTTTCCTTCATAAACTGGCTGACTGCCTCATAAGCTGCTTCTTCGTCCTCGCCCTCAAAAGTCAGGGTTACTTCCTGTCCGTTCTTTACCGCCAGTCCCATGATACCGAAAATCTTTTTGCAGTCGCCGCTCTTTCCATCTTTCGCCAGCTTGATCGTACTCGTAAACTGTTTTGCCGCCTTTACCAGTTCACCTGCCGGGCGTGCGTGGATTCCTTCCGGGTCTGTAATGGTATATTTAAACTCTTTCATGATGATGTTCTCCTTCTCATTATAACCTATTTTGATTGATTTGACCAAAAAATTTCTAATAAAGATTCACATTCCGTCAAAAAAAATTATTTATCTATTCTTCTACATTCTTCTTGAGAACTCCTAAGAGTACCGTCGAGATCGCCATGCCAACCACCAGTGCCAGCAGGTAGAACAGCGGATTTCCCATGACTGGGAATACGAAGATTCCGCCATGCGGCGCCATCAGCGTACAGTTAAATAACATGCTCATCGCTCCCGCAACACCCGAACCGACGATGCAGGCTGGAAGCACATGTACCGGATCGGACGCTGCAAATGGAATCGCGCCCTCCGTGATGAATGCCAGACCCATGATGAAGTTGGTCGGTCCTGCCTCGCGCTCTTCCTTTGTAAATTTCTTCTTAAACAGCATTGTTGCCAGCGCAATCGCACACGGCGGTGTCATACCGCCAATCATAACAGCTGCCATCACATCGTAGTTGCCGGAGGCGATTGCCGCCGTACCAAATACATATGCCGCCTTGTTGAATGGACCGCCCATGTCGATCGCCATCATTGCCGCCAGCACAAAACCAAGAATCAGCTTACTCGAACCACCCATGCTGCTCAGACCATTGTTTAACGCCATATTGATCGCGCCCATGACCGGCTCTACGACGAAGCTCATAACCAGTCCGATGAGCAGGACGCCCACAACCGGGTAAATCAGGACCGGAGCAATCTTTTCCAGTGCCTCTGGAAGATTCTCGCACGCTTTCCGAAGCGCCAGAATCAGATATCCGGCAATAAAACCTGCCGCCAGGGCACCAAGAAAACCTGATTTTCCCTGAGAAGCAATCATGCCGCCGACAAAACCGACTGCCAGCGCCGGGCGGTCTCCGATCGCCATCGCGATGAAACCAGCCAGAATCGGGAGCATAAAGCCAAATGCCACACCACCGACATTTTTAAACCATGCCGCCAGCGGGGTAATCGTACCAAAGTTTACACGCTGGTCGAGCGGAAGTGCATTCATATCCACACTGAAACCATCAATCAGAAACGCAATCGCAATCAGGATGCCGCCGCCGACTACAAACGGAAGCATGTGGGAGACACCATTCATCAGCTGCGTGTAAATCTGGTGTCCGACACTGCCCGATTTGCCGCCAGAGGCTGCCTTTGCCGGGCTGCTGCTTCCAGATGATGCTGCGTGGTAAACCGGTACCTCCCCGGACGCCGCGCGCTCCAAAAGCTCCGGTGCCTTGCTGATACCGTCCGAAACCTGACATTCGATCACTCGTTTTCCGTCAAACCGATCCATCGGCACCTGTGCGTCCGCTGCCACGATGATGCAGTCCGCCGCCTCGATCTCCTGTGCCGTCAGCACATTTTTTGCTCCGGCTGAACCGCGCGTCTCAACTTTGATCTTCCAGCCCTTCGCGCGTGCCGCTTTTTCCAGGCCTTCGGCTGCCATGTAGGTGTGCGCGATACCGGTCGGACAGGAAGTAACCGCTAAGATCTTCGGTCCGGCTGTCTTTTCCGTCTCTGCACCCGCTTTTTGCGCCTGAATCTCCTGACCACCTGCTTGTGCGGCATTCTCTCCATTTGTATCTGCCGCTTCTTCGCCGGAATCAGCCGCCAGTCTCTCATCGATGCCTGCCTGTTCTGCATCTGCCTTATCAATAATGGAAAGAAAGTCTTCCACCGAAGAGGCATTTCGCAGGGAATCTGAGAAATTCTCGTCCATCATGAGAACGGAAAGCTTGCTCAACACATCCAGATGTACGTTATCTTTTGTATTTGGCGCTGCAATCAGGAACAGCAGAGTGACCGGTTCGCCGTCCAGGGAGTCGAAATCCACGCCATTTTTGATGACCATCGCCGCCAGCCCCGGCTTTTTGACCGCATCACATTTTCCATGAGGAATTGCAATCCCCTCGCCGATACCGGTCGTGCTCTCTTCTTCTCTCGCATAAACCTGCTTGCGAAATGCCTCGACATCCGACAGCTTTCCGCTCGCCGCCATCAGCTCTACCGCCTTGTCCAGTGTCTCCGATTTGCTGGTGGGTGCCGCATCCAGCGATATACTTCTCGGATCCAGTAAATCAGTAATCTTCATATCTGTTGCCTCCCTATTTATGCCCGAATGTCAGGTATGCATTGCATATCCGGCAGTACATTCTGCCAGCTTCAAAAATGTCTGCATACAACCTCATCCGATTTTTGTGATTTTACAGGTCTCATACACTTTCTTTATCTCATCCTTCGTCGCCAGCTGCTCCGAAAAGGCGCTCGCGCTTCCAGCTGCCAGTCCCATGCGGAAGGCGTGTTCATAATCTCCGCTCTCCCCGTATCCGGCCAGGAAACCGGCTACCATCGAATCTCCGGCTCCGACACCATTTTTCAAGGTTCCCTTCGGTGCTTCCGCCGCATAGACGCTTCCATCCTCCGCCAGAAGAACCGCGCCCTTGCCTGCCATCGAAACCAGCACGTTGACCGCACCTTTTTCCTGCAGCTTCTTCGCATACGGAACAACTTCCTCCCGCTCCGAGAGCTTCACGCCGAAAATGTCTCCCAGTTCATGATTGTTCGGTTTGATTAAAAATGGATGGTGTCCCAGCACATTGAGCAGCAGATCCTTGGTCGCGTCCACAACAATCCGGACGTCCCTGCCATCCAGGCGCTCCATAATCTTCTGATAAATATCATCCGGCATCGACGCTGGAATACTTCCAGCCAGCACCAACGTATCATCCGCCCCCAGCCGGTCAAGCTGGGTCATCAGCGCATCCACCGCTTCCCGCGGAATCTTCGGTCCCCGACCGTTGATCTCAGTCCCGTCGATGGATTTCAGCTTCAGGTTGATGCGGGAGACTCCCTCATCCAGGGAAATAAACTCGGCTTTCACGCCCAGCTGCTCCACTTCCTTCCGAACCTCCTCGCCGACAAACCCGGCAGTAAAGCCAAACGCCGTATTGGCAATTCCAAGGTTTTGAAGGACCGTCGAAACATTGATTCCCTTTCCGCCCGGAAGCAAAAGCTCCGAATCCGTCCGGTTGGTCAGTCCGAGCTTAAAATCGCTCACTGACACAATATAATCTAACGATGGATTAAAGGTTACCGTATAAATCATAAGCCTTCATTCCTTTCTTATCTTGATTGATTCTGACTGTATTATAAAATCATTTTCATTCAAAATCAATCAAACTTATTCACAAACATGCTGCCTCTTTTTGGGTTATATTGCACAATTTTGATTTTTTATGATTGTTTTTGATTGATTGTTTCGTGTGAATTCCGGCGAAACGATTGCTGTCACTGATGGAATAGTGTTTCCAAAAACATCATTTTTACTCAGTTTCATCTCCTCTTCTAATCGTAAAATCCCCCTTTGTTGACAAGGATTTCCCCATTTGCTATAGTAAATGAAGAATTTTGTAATATCTTTGTAATATTTCCAAGATGTTTTTATATCAGAAAGGATATACGATATGAACGATTCCCCTTTGAAACCTGCTTCTTCCAGGCGCAAAAAAATGGATAAAACAATGATGGCGATCTATTTCCTGATCCTTTTTATTGTGGCCGGGGCGGCTCTGCTGGCATTTCTATGCCTCTCTAAACCTTCTGATAAGAGGAACAAAGCAGGCTCTGATCCTTCCATCGCTTCTTCCAGCACCTTAAAAAACAGTCATCAGACCGGCACCGATGCTAAAAGTACGGCGAAAGCCAAAATCAAAGAAGAAAAGCCGGTCGATCCGTATGAAAATCTGGCGGTCGCCAATGTGGATGATGCGCTGAACCTGAGAGAAAAACCAGATACAGATGCCAAGGTACTCGGCACCTGCTTCCGCGGAGGCGGCGGTACCATTTTAAAACGCAAAAATGGCTGGACAAAAATCCGCTCCGGTGGGCTGGAGGGATGGCTCAAGGACGATTATCTTGTATTTGGCGATGATATCAAGCCGCTCGCCAAAGAGCTTGGTCTCTATATCGCTACCGTCAGCACACAGACACTCCATGTACGTGAGGAAGCCAGCACGGATTCTGCCATCGTCGGTCTGGCTGCCGCGGAGGACTACTATCCTGTACTGAGTCAGGAAACTGGATGGGTCAAAATCCAGCTTTCTGTTGACACCTCCGGTTACGTTTCTTCTGATTATGTCACAATCAGCGTTAAGCCAGGACGCGCAATCAGCATTGAGGCTGAGATGGCAGCGCTGGAGGCGGCACGGCAGGCTGCTGAAGAAGCTGAGCAGGCATCCAGAGCCGCCGAGGAAGCCCAGATTGCAGCCGCAAAATCGCAGGCAGAGGCAAACGCGGCTAAAGGTTCCTCCCAGACTTCAGGAAAATCTGGAAATTCTGGAAGCCCTTCGAAAAAGAGCACGGCTGCACCAGCCGCTAAATCATCCTACGTGATCTCCGCCTCCGAGAGCGACGTTTATCTGCTCTCCGCCTGCCTCACGATGGAAGCCAACGGCGGATCCTATGAAAGCTATCTGGCAGTCGGAAGTCTGATCGTCAACCGCGTCAAATCTGGCAAATGGGGCAAATCCATCTCCAGCGTCATCTACGCGGACGGACAGTTCCCAGGCGCGACCTCCGGCCTGCTTGACAAATATCTCGATAGAGGACCGTCCTCTACTGCCACCAAGGCGGCAAAGGCAGCGCTCGCCGGGGCGAATCAGATAGGCGACTACCTTTATTTTACCTCGACCAAATCAGCAAACTACGACAGCTACTCCAGCTATCAGGTGGTTGGTGGGAATTGTTTCTATAAAAAATAAAAGGCTTAAAAAGGCGGATTTAAACGCATTACATTAAACCTCATATACATTCCCATCGCCTTATGATATGATAATCATATCAGCAAAACATACAGGCAGAGGACACCTACTGTCCATACCTTATTGATAGGTACTCTCGGAGTCTTTCCTGCAAATCATCTCACAAAATTAAGCACAGAAAGCTTCCGGGAGTCCATTGATTACAAATGGAGGAAATTATGAGAAAATCAATTTATACCTTGATGGTTTCCACTCTCATCGCAGCCGCCAGCATGACCGCCTGCTCCAGCCAGCCGTCTGAAACAACCACGGCTGAAACAACTGCCGCTGAATCCACACAGGAAAACGGTACATCAGCAGAAAGCAGCGATGCCAGCGAAACAACTACTGCCGGAGAAAAAGAAACCGCCCAGACAACGGATGCAGATCATGCAGAAGACGAGACTCTGAGCGAAAAAGAAATCACAGAACTTTACCGTGGTTTTGCCAGATCCCTTCAAAGCATCATCGCCAATAAAAATATGAACGATTTAGCCGAGCTGCTTGTCTATCCGTCCTACATCGGCATCGATGACGGGATTGTCGTAAATAACAGAACTGAATTTATGGCTCTCGACGCAGACAAAGTATTTACCGACGCGCTGATTGAGGCAGTCAAGACAGCCGATGTTTCTTCCACCGAACTGACCAAGGCAGGTTTCATCGTAGGCGATCCATCCGGTAAACCGGCAGTTACCTTTGGTCTGGACAAAGAGGGATCTATCGGTATCACAGCTATTAACTACTAATCAGAGATAAAATAGTGAAAAAGAGCGCCGCAACACTCACAAACCGGCTTTCCATTTCTGGTAAAACTGCTCCATGAGTGCCGCAGCGCTCTTTTCTATGTTACAGCCAGACAACTGCATCCATCAATCCGGCTGACTGCTTCTTCTACATTATCCTTCAATCGCAATATATTTTTTCTGCTCGACTTCCGGTTTTGCTTCTTTCTTCGGAACAAAAATCTTCAAAATACCATGCTTAAATTCCGCCTTGATATCTTCCTCGGTTATATCATCACCGACATAGAAGCTTCTCGCACAGGAACCTGCGTAACGCTCTCTGCGGATGTAACGACCGGTCTTTTTCTCCTTCTCGTCCTCATCCAGTCCCTTCGCAGCCTGAATCGTCAGATTACCATCTTCCAGGGAAATCGAAATCTCTTCTTTCTTAAATCCCGGCAGATCCATCTCCAGCTCATAGCCATCTTCCATTTCCTTGATATCGGTCTTCATCAGGTTCTGTCCATGGCGTCCATACAGCTTTTTCTCTATCTTCTGTCCGGCGTTATCATCATAAAACGGAAAATCATTAAAGAAATCATCAAACAAATTTTCTCCAAAAATACTCGGCATTAACATAAGTCATCTCTCCTTTTCTAACTTCATTTCATTATGTTTATTTACCAACATTTTCGGAACCGGGACGGTCTGGGAACTTTTCTTTTCTTCCTTTTCCTTCGTTCTGGCTATGTTATAGCACTTCTTATTAGCACTGTCAAGAGGTGAGTGCTATTTTTTTGTGAAGAATTTGTGAACACTACGAGCCATGTACATTTACGTGAAAGGGGCTGTGAAATAAGTCCCTAAAAGAAATAGAGGATGTGGCACCTGCCACTGAATCTATCACTGCACCTGCCTCCAATTATCAAAAAAGTAAATCATGAGCGCTCCGTTCACTGCAGACATTTTACGCAGACTGACTGGGGCAATATCAAGAACTACGATTTATGTATCAAATCCAACGACTACGGCGCACCTGAAACAGCCCAGATTATTGCAGATCTGTTCCGGAAGAAAATGCATCTTTAATCGTATTCTTATTTCAAAGAAACTCCTTTAACCGTGTTCTCATCCGATTCTTTCCATACACAGCACAAACGAGACACTTTGCATCCCTGTTTTATCAGGGATTGCAGTTCTTACATGGTTCATATCCATCTGCAATCACTTCATCGCGCGTACCTGTAAATTCCTGCCGGTTTGCCGCCTTCATCTGGGTGACAGATGTGCAGCTTGGAAGGTGAAATTTTTTCGAGTTGGTATTGAGAATGTAGGTCTGAACCGTCGCGCTGCTTCCAGAGGATCCAGCGCCGCCTCCCGACGAACCAACTGCTCCCGATCCAGCCGATTGATTCTGGCTGCTGCCATTTCCAGCCGTTCCCTGTCCGGCTGTGCTTCCCTCACTTCCAGAACCGTCCGCCCAGCTTTCTCCTGTCGCATAATCGATCGCAATACCCGGCTGGACATTATAGACGTACACGCAGAATAGCACTCCCTCGCCCTGATCTTCGACGGATTCCGCCTCCATCAAGACGCCGGAGGCAACCAGATTACCGCCCTCAAAAACCGGTGTCACGCGGTACATGACATGGTTTCCGGTTTCTTTCACGTAATCGGCTGTCAGATTTTCAAATGGCAGCATTCCCTGTACGTTCAGATAGCGGGTTCCGGTAATCAGGTTTTTGACATTAGCATTCTCCGCCGTGAGCTGGTAGCCGATCAGATGACAGCGGTTATAGAGATACTTTCCATCCACATTGTCATACTTCGCCGTATGCCAGCCCGTCGGCTTGACTTCCCCGATCGAGCCGCGCTTCTCCGTCGGCATCGTGTCCTGCGAAACCGAAGCATATGCCACGCCGCAGCGCCCCAGGCTGTCCAGATCACTGTAACTCTCAAATGATACATCCGTCAGGTCCGCATCGGTAAAATACGGCACATTTCCATTGACCGCCACATACGGCTGACCGGAATATGCCGGTACATCCGCCAGGTTAAATGACGTTCCCGAAGCAGAAGATACACGGTTTCCACCATTTTCTGACGATGACACCGCCTGCGAATCTCCGTCCGCACTTTCCGCCTGATTTTCCTCCGCGCTGACACTTCCGTTTCCATTCAGACTTTCCTCTGGAATCTCCTGCGCGCACGCTGAAACAGACAGCATCGCCGCTGCAGCCAGCCCCAGAAGCCACATTTTCAATTTTCTCATATGAATTTCTGCCTTTCCGTTTAAGCCTATCCCTTTCAGAGCCATGTAGATTTGCGCGTTCTGGCGCCTGATTTTCAGGTGCAGAACCGGCTCTTTTTTATATTTGACTTGTTTTTTATGTTTTTCTTACTCTTTTATATTGTACTTACTTTTTATGCATATTTTTTACCTGCGCACATACCGCTCTTCTGTGATTTTCTCATGCGAGGAACCCGCATATTCCTGCGTTTCTGCCAGCTTCCAGCTGCCCAGAGCCATCTTAAAATACATATCTGCCGGATAATCCCGGTTCCAATGACAAAGAATCACTTCTTCGATCCGGCTCTCATACGGAACAACATCCTTGTCCTCGACAAAACAGTACTCTCCCGGCCCCGCCTTTTCCAAAAACGTTTCATCTGCCTGAATCTGCCCGGATTGCCCCAGTTGCCCGGATTGTTCCTGTTCTTTCGGCATATTTCCCTGTAAAAACTGTTTCTGGCTGTATGCATTCATCCACAGTTTTTTCCCACCTGTCAGCTCCAGAATACGCTTTCTAAGCACGCGGTCCTGGCTCTGCCGTCTGTGATTGAACATCATGCCGTTCTGATTATCCACACATACAATTATCTTCATCTCTCTTTTTCTCCCTTTTTCTATCTGCTATACGCTTCATGTTTCCCAAGGAATCAAAGCAAGCGTCAGCTCCTCCATCCAGGTCCGCAGATTGGGACGCCTGACTGCCAGCGTGTTGACAATCACCGATCGTACACGCACCGGCATCGTTTCTCCTTCTTTTACCAGCCTGCTCACATCGTTTATGACATAAAAATTGCCATTCTCATATCCCAGATACATCATCACATGTCCCGGAAAATATAGAAGTGTGCCCGGTTCTAATACTTTTAAAATCTGCTTTTTTTCTGAGCAGCGCCGCCCCGCCAGCTCTATTTTTCGAACTGGCATCTGCAACTGCCCGGTCGTATTGCGAGGCAGGATCCATCCAAAACAGCGGTACACTTCCCGGATATAGGAAGAACAATCCCGGCTCTCCAGCATTCCGCCCCAGCCGTAGCGGTCTCCCAGACACTTGAACGCCTGTTTAATAATCTCCTCATTTGTCAAGCTCAAATATCCCACCGATACGTCCCGACTCATCGGAATCAATCCTTTTTGCCGAAAGAAACTGCCATCCGGGGCGCGGCATGGAAGCCAGACGATGTAATTATTCCAAGACAGTCTGTTCTGTACCCTCTGTTCTGCCTGTGCTTCTGTTGTCTCTATTACCGCTCCTGTCCCTTTTTTTCTGTTTGTTTCTATTGTTTCTTTTATCTCTGGGATTCCTTCTTCCACGCACAATTCCAACACCGTCCCCATCCGAAGCCGGTATGCACTGGTTCCCGAATAGACTGCACTTGCTTCCAGCCAGACCATATCCCCTGTCACTACTAACGGATGGAGCGGAAATGCCGCCATCAGCCATTCCGCCCGGTTCCGACAGACTGCCACCGACTCTGCCGATATCCAGCCCTCGCTGCATTCATTCCGGACATACAGATAACTCTCTTCCTGCACCGAACCCAAAATCAAAAGCGGTTCCCCGACCATACAGAGACAAAGTGCTGCCTCATCCCACTCCGGATCGGATGGATCCTCCTCATCGGCTAAAAAAGTCTCCATCGGAAACTGTTTGATCAACCCCTGTGAAGTCGCGATTCCATATTTGATATGAACATTTTTATTCACGGAATTTTGAGCATCACACACAGTCCAATTTATCCCCTGTATCCCAAATGATAAGAAATTTCCACACCATTTATCATAAACAACTCTCTCTTCTTTGGCAAAGGCTTCATTTTTCAAATCATGCATTTCCGTTCCAGATGTCCGTAAAATTCGTGCATTCAAATTTTCAATTTCTTCCGGCGTCATTTTTACTGTTCCTGACGCATTTCCTGTGTCAATCCAATGTTCTGCCTGGCATTGTTCCTCCGAAACATCTGGTGCGAATGATAAAAAAGACGATCTCATATGAACTACTCCAAAACAGCCTGCTTAATTTTCGTATCTTTTATATGATGCATCTGCCTTTTTTATACACAATAAGGAATCGGCAGCACCCCCAGCTGGCGCCTCGTCGTTTCCGAAATTTAGTAATTCTCCGCATGAACCTCGAAATAAGCCTGCGGATGCGCGCATACCGGACAAACTTCCGGTGCTTTCTCGCCTACTACGATATGACCGCAGTTGCGGCATTCCCATACCTTCACTTCGCTCTTCTTAAATACTTCCTGCGCTTCCACATTGTGAAGCAGGGCACGGTAGCGCTCTTCATGATGTTTTTCGATCTCCGCTACCATACGGAATTTCACTGCCAGCTCCGGAAAGCCCTCTTCCTCAGCCGTCTTGGCAAATCCATCATACATATCTGTCCACTCATAGTTCTCACCGTCTGCAGCAGATGCCAGATTCTCTGCGGTATTTCCCAGACCGTCTAATTCCTTAAACCACATCTTTGCGTGTTCTTTCTCATTGTCTGCGGTCTTTAAAAAAAGGGCGGAAATCTGCTCAAATTCCTCTTTTTTTGCCTTGGATGCAAAATAGGTATATTTATTTCTCGCCTGTGATTCGCCGGAAAAAGCCTCCCTCAGGTTCTTTTCCGTCTGGGTTCCTGCATATTTGTTAGCCATTGCGTTGTCCTCCTTTTAATTGCATGAAAACAGATCATCTTTTCTTTTTATTATAGCACGATGGAATGTTTTTAATATGTTTTTCAAAAGCATTTTTTTCCAACATCCAGACAAAAACAGGGATATCAGACGTTCAAATCTGATATCCCCGTTTCTTTTCTAAATAGGAATCTACTACCTGCCGCTTCCCCTACGCCTCATCAATCGCATGCCCGATATCATGGCGCATATATTTGTTAGCGAAATCGATCCACTCGGTCGCCTTGTATGCATTGGCGCGCGCCTCTTTCAGGTCTTTGCCCTTTGCAGTAACGCCCAGCACCCGACCGCCGTTTGTCACGATGTCGCCGTCCTCATCAAACTTCGTGCCCGCGTGGAATACATAGTATCCGTCTGCATCCTTGAACTTCTCCAGACCGTGAATCTTGAAGCCCTTTTCATATTTCACCGGGTAGCCGTCCGACGCCAGAACGACGCAGACTGCTGCATTATCCTCAAATTCAAGCTCAATCTGATTCAGGGTTCCGTCGATACATGCCTCAAAGACTTCCATGATATCATTCTTCATGCGCGGCAGGACAACCTGTGTCTCCGGATCGCCGAAACGGGCATTGTATTCCAGCACCTTCGGACCATCTTCGGTCAGCATCAGACCGAAGAAAATGATGCCCTTGAAGGTACGTCCTTCCTTCTTCATCGCATCAACCGACGGCTGATAGATGTACTTTTTACAGAATTCATCTACTTCTTTTGTGTAGAACGGGCTTGGTGAGAAGGTTCCCATACCGCCTGTATTTAAGCCCTGATCGCCGTCCAGCGCCCGCTTGTGGTCCTGGGAGGAGGTCATAATGCGGATCGTATCGCCATCGACGAAGGAAAGAACCGAAACCTCGCGTCCTGTCATGAACTCCTCGATGACCATCTGATTACCGGCAGAACCAAACTTCTTGTCCTCCATGATCTCCTTGACGCCTGCCTGTGCTTCTTCCAGCGTATTACAGATCAGAACACCTTTTCCAAGTGCCAGACCATCTGCTTTCAAAACGATCGGCATCTTAGCGGTCTGTAAGTATTCCAGCGCCTTGTGTGGATCGGTAAAAGTCTCATAGGCTGCGGTCGGAATGTTGTATTTCTTCATCAGATCCTTGGAAAATGCCTTCGATCCTTCCAGAATCGCCGCATTTTTTCTCGGTCCAAATACACGCAGTCCCTGTGCCTCGAACACATCCACGATACCGCCAACCAGCGGATCGTCCATGCCGATCACGGTCAGGTCAACCTCATGCTCTTTTGCAAATGCCGCCAGCTTATCAAATTCCATCGCACTGATCGGCACACACTCTGCATACTCTGCAATTCCCGCATTGCCCGGTGCACAATAAATTTTATCTACCTTCGGACTCTGAGCTACTTTCCATGCGATCGCATGCTCACGTCCGCCGCTGCCAACGATTAAAACTTTCATGTTCTTCTCCTTATATTCTTCCGTTTGCAATCGCATTGATCGCCTGCGGAAGCAGTACCCACTCTGCCTGTTCCATCACGCGCTGCTGCAGCGTCTTCGGCGTATCATCCGGTTGCACCTCTACGGCTTTCTGGAAGAGGATCGGACCGGTATCGGTTCCCTCATCCACATAGTGAACCGTCGCGCCCGTCACCTTGACGCCGCGCGCCAACGCCGCCTCATGCACCTTCAGTCCGTAATAGCCGACGCCGCAGAATGACGGAATCAGGGACGGATGGATATTGATAATTTTATTTCTGTATGCCTCGATCATCGCCGCCGGAATCTTCACAAGGAATCCAGCCAGAACGATGAGATCCGGCTTACATGCCTTGATAGTCTCCAAAAGCGCCTCATTGAACGCATCGCGTGTTTCATACGCCTTCGGAGTCACAACAAATGCCGGGACACCGTGGTTTTTCGCGCGCTCAATCGCATAGGCGCCCTCATTGTTGCTGATAACCGCCACAACTTCTGCGTTCGTGATCTTGCCGTTATCAACCGCATCCAGGATTGCCTGCAGATTTGTACCGCCGCCAGACACCATTACAACGACTCTTAGCATAATGTTACTCCCTTTTCTCCTGCCTCAATGGAACCGATGATGTACGGTGTATCGCCAGCGGACTTCATTGCCTCCATCGTTCGCTCTGCATCAGCCGCATCGACTGCTACGACCATGCCAATACCCATATTGTAGGTATTGTACATCATGTGCTCCTCGATATCGCCTTTCTTCGCCAGCATACCGAAGATCGGCGGAATCTGATAGCTGTCTTTCTTGATGACTGCGCGGACGCCGTCTTTCAGCATACGCGGAACATTCTCATAGAAGCCGCCGCCTGTGATATGGCTGCACGCTTTCACAGTCACGCCCGCATTCTTCACTGCTTTCAGCGCCTTTACATAGATACGGGTCGGTGCCAAAAGTGCCTCGCCAAGCGTGGTTCCCAACTCCTCATAGTAGGTCTCCAGTCCCTCTTTGTTGAGTTCCTTCTCAAATACCTTGCGGACCAGGGAGAAACCATTGCTGTGAACGCCGGTGGATGCCATACCGATCAGTACATCACCCGTTTTCAGGTTTTCGCCGGTAATCATGTCTTTTTTATCAACCACGCCGACAGCAAAACCAGCCAGATCATAATCTTCCTCCGGCATCAGCCCCGGATGCTCAGCTGTCTCGCCGCCGATCAGAGCTGCCTCCGACTGTAAGCAGCCTTCTGCAACGCCTTTTACGATATCCGCGATCTTTTCCGGATAGTTCTTGCCGCAGGCAATATAGTCCAGGAAAAACAGCGGCTCGCCGCCTGCACATGCAATGTCGTT
>ENA-OROZ01001489-OROZ01001489.1-human-gut-metagenome-genome-assembly--contig:-NODE-1489-length-21378-cov-4.002345_pt1 | contig 21378 bp, 22 predicted proteins | sample MGYA00242138_ERZ509066 | MGnify/ENA primary metagenome ERZ509066 (study PRJEB26280, sample SAMEA2338691) | human gut metagenome | biome: human gut; feature: human-associated habitat; material: faeces... | reverse complement strand
CCCGTCATCATGGTGGCGACAAACCGCCCGTTGGTGATCTGCACGCTGCGGCCGAACCCATCAGTTGTTGCTGTTCGAGCAGAATTCATGGAAAGGTCTTTTGTTTTTGATTTTTTGTGGTAGAAAAAATATTAACAAAAAGACATTTTTTTCTTTATTAAAATCAGAATTTAAGACATGAAAAGAGCGCTGTTTTTTCAGCGCTCATGCAAAATTCAGGTTAAAGTCCTCGAAACACCGGAATCTGACCCGAAGGTCATCGCCGCACGAAAGCAGCTGATGGCTTTCAAGCCCGTTTGGAAAAATAACAGCCTAGTTTCGGCCGCCCGTAAAGACGCCCCGGCCCACCGTGGTCCCGAACGCCGCACAGGCAAAAATCACCGGAAGAACCCCCGACAAAGCCCAGGCCGCGGAAAAGTACCAGGCGAGCGTCTTCTCCATCCCGTCGCTGCCGAAAGCGATGTACCACAGGGGCACAAGCGCAAGCAGCACAAAATTAAAGACGTTGGTTAAAACCGTAAGCCGCAGCCACGAGGTTTTCTTCGCAGCAAGCCAGGCGGGGAAACCCGCAATCACCATCGCGACAGTGATAAACCCCATCCAGGTCCAGTTGATATCCTGCATCTGGGGGTTCACGTAAAATTTAAAGATGCAGTGAAAAATGAGGCCGGCCAAAACGCCCGCCACCGCCAGGAACGCTTCAAAAATCCAGAAACTGCGCGTCATCTTTGTCAGAATCCTTTTTCCAGTACTTCGATGTCCTCGCGCCCGCGCACGAAGTTTCGCACCGAAAGAATCAGGTCGCGGATCCCGTAGACCGTCATAAAAAAGGCGCTCACCGGAACCGCGGCATAGGCCCAGCGCATCTGAAGCCACGGGATGGACTGCATGTAAGCCTGCGCGCGCATCACCCAGACAATCCCGTACCAGCACACCGCGGCGTAGGTGACGCACTCAATGAGACAGACGAGAATCCTCACAAAACGACCGGTCTGCGTGCCCGCCATCCGTTCCGTTAAAACGTCCACCACAAAGTGACTGCGGGTGCGCACGAGTTCCTGGGCGCCCAGGAAAATCATCCACACGAGGCACAACTGAATCCAGTCATCGGTCTGCGTGAAGTTATAAACCGGAACAAACCGCACGAAGACGTTTAAAAGAAACATCACAAAGATCGCGGCCAAAGCCACGATACAGATTGTGCGCGTTGTGACGCTTACCGCGTGATCGAGTTTCTTAAGCCATACGAGCAAAGCCTGCATCTTCCCTACTCCTACGGCACGAGGCGCGCAAGGCCCAACGACAATTCGGGGATAAAGGCGACCGCTGCCGCCCCGAGAATCATGATGAGCACATAACCCAGGGCCTCTCTGGCAATCGCCATGACCTTCACGCCTGAGATCGAGGCCATCACATAAAGATTCAGCCCCACGGGCGGCGTCAGAACGCCCACCGCAAGCGAAATACACATCACGATTCCGAGCTGCACCACGTCAAACCCAAAGGCCTTTGCCAGGGGTACAAAAATCGGCACGGTAATCAGGAGGATCGCTGTGCCTTCCATAAAGCAGCCCATGATCACAAGAAGCGCAATGATGATGAGAAGCACCGGAACGATGGACGTGAAGCTCGTCGAAATAAAGGCAATCGCTTCCTGGGGAATCCGGGTGTAAAGAAGAACGTACTGGAAGAAGCCCGCCGTCGCGATCACAAACATGACTTTCGCGGTCTGCTCGGCCGTCGCCCAAAAGATTTTCGGAAGGTCTTTGACCTTGAGGGTCTTAAAGACAAAGAACCCCAGAATCATCACGTAAAAGGAGGCAACGGCCGCAGCTTCGGTCGCGGTAAAAAGCCCCGCAAACATACCGCCGATCACGATGACTGGTGTAAGCAACGCAAAAAACGCCTCCTTAAAGGCGTACCAGCGCTCGCGCCAGGGGGCGGCTTGCGTTTTGGCGTAGCCCTTCATGCGGCAGACGCACGAGGACCACAGCATGAAGGCAAACCCGATGATGAGCCCGGGCACGGCGCCCGCGGCAAAAAGGGCGTTGACGCTCGTCTGCGTGAGCCCGGCGTAAAGAATCAATGTGATACTCGGGGGAATGATGGGCCCCAAGGCGCCGCCTGCCGCAATCGTTGCACAGGAAAAGGCTTCCCCGTAGCCGGACTTTTTCATTTCCGCAACGGCAATCATGCCGATCCCTGCGGCGCACGCGGCGGCGGAGCCTGACATCGCGGCCATCACGATGCAGGCGGCAATCGCGGCGTTGGAGAGCCCTCCCCAGCGGTGCCCGAGGCTGACGCGTCCGAAGGCAAAAAGGCTTTTACTCACCCCGCCTTCGGTCATGAGGTTACCCATGAGAAGAAAAAAAGGAATTGACATGAGGGTGATGCCTGAGACCTGCGCGAACATCCGCTGCGGCACAAGAAAAAGCCGCGCCATGTCCCCGCCCGCAAGTAAAAACGTTGCGGCGGAGGCAAAGCCCATCGTCACGGCCGTTGTGACGCCCAAAAGCATCAGAACGAGCACCGAGGCGAAGATGACAAACATCACCATGACGCAGCCACCCTCTTATTTTGCGGTCTTTGCTTTTGCAACCGCATCAAGAAGCTTCTTCATTTCTTTCGTGCCCGCCAAGGCTCCCACCTTTTCGTAGGCGGGCTGCATTTTCTTTACGAAAGACGCACGGTCGGGGTTCGTCACATGCATCCCCTTCTTTTTAAGCTCTTCAATGACAGCGGCTTCCCCGTGACTGATTTTTTCGCGGGTGAGGTTTTGGGCGTTGACGGCCTCTTCCTTCAGAATCGTCTGCAGTTCCTCGGGCATGCCGTCAAAAAGCATCTTGTTGATCAAAAGCACCTGGCAGTCAAAGTAGTGGTTTGTGAGCGCCAACTCATCCTGCGTTTCATAGAGGGAATCCGCAAGGATTGTGAAAACCGGGTTTTCTTCGCCCGTCACCACGCCCTGCTTTAAGGATGTGTAGAGCTCTGAGTACGCAATGCGCTGGGTGTTGGCGCCCAGGGCGTCAAAGGCCGCAAGAAGGCCCGTTGAAGGCGGCACGCGGATCTTGAGACCCTTTAAGTCGTCTGCGGAGTTAATCGGCACGCCCTTGGTTGTCGTCTGCCGGAAGCCGTAGTCAAACATGGAAAGGCCCACGGCGTCGTGCTGCGAGAGGCCCGCATTCATCCAGTCCATGACAAACGCGTCAATCGTGCGGTGGGCGTGGTCGTAATCGGTAAAAAGAAAGGGCGCCGTCATGGCGTTAAGTTTCTTATCGTACATCGCCATGTTGCCTAGACTCACCACAGCCATATCCATGGCGCCTAAGGTCACCTGCTCAGCCAAAGCCGGCTGGTCTCCGAGTTCGCCTGCGGGATACACCTCAACCTTCACCCTCCCCTTCGTTCTGTCAGAGACATTTTTGGCAAAAAGCTGCGCGGCTTCATGGTGCGCGTGGGAAACCGCCGCGGTGTGCGCCAGGCGTATTGTCTGCGCGGGGATTTCAGCCTGAGCGGCAACACCGGTAAAGGCCGCAAGGGCGGCGGCACAAAGGGAAGCTAGGATCTTATGCATCGGGTTCTCGGTCTAATGGCCGGCAAAGCATGGGCTGACTCAGAGCGAAACCCTGAGCCCGTGCGGCACTTTGCCTGATTTTGGGTCCGCACTGCGGGCATTCTAACAACCCGCGTCAGGCCCTGCCCAAGGCGCACGGGGCTTTAAAGTACCTGCCAGAGGCCGCGGCGGTTGTTGCCGATGCGGCGCAGGCGCTTTTCTCTTTCTGCAGGCCGGCAAAAAGGCGCTTAACGGTAATGACGCAAGCCCCCAGGGCTTTGGCTACCTCAGACTGCGTCGCCTGCGGCGTGTCTCTGAGACAGGCCATGAACTTTTCCCTGAGCGGATCGGGAACCTCAGGATCAGAAGCGGTCAATGTATGCGGCAAGGCTCCGTAGGCATCGGTTGCAAACGGCCTGCGCGGTACCGCAATGACGGTGCGGTCAGACATCTCCCGCAAAACCCGTTCTCCCAGGTGCCAGTCCCTGCAGACACCGGCAATCAAAGGCAGCGCATTGCCCAAAGACTTCATCAGCCCGATCCGGCGAAAAAAGGGTGGCAAGCGGGCGGTTGCGGGGCCTTGAAGTCAAGGAAGGCCCCGTTTCCACCGAAGTCATGATCGAAACTGCCGCCGGCGAAAAGATCGTCTCCTCCATCACGACGACTTCTGCGAAAAACCTTGGCCTTAAGGTGGGCGGCAAGGCCTACGCGATCATTAAGGCCACCAACGTCATGATCGGCATCGAAGACTAAGACCCGGGACTTTTCCCAAAATCACAAACCGCCCGCCGGCCCTTCCTCCCGCGGGCGGTTTCTGCGTTTAGCGCCCTCCCCATATAATTGCCCATCCGATTCTATTCGCGCAAAGCCCGCGGGCTTTGCAACACACAAACCATATGCTGCACATCATCCGGGGACTTCCGAGCCCGTTTACGCGCATGGACTGCGCGGTGGCCATCGGCAACTTTGACGGCGTTCACAGAGGGCATCAGGCGCTTCTGGCTGAAGTCAGACAGGCTGCGGCCGCGCGAGGCCTTATGCCCGCGGTGCTTACTTTTGAGCCCCACCCCCGTGAGTTTTTCGGCGAGACCGACCTCCCCCGCATCTCAACCCTGCGGGATAAGCTCGCGAACATCGTTGCCTGCGGCATTCAGCGCGTCTTTGTGATGCCCTTTAACGAGGCGATGGCCAAAATGGCGCCCGCAGAATTTGCCCGCGACATTCTCGCCGAGGGCCTCGCGTGCCGCTGGGTGAGCGTCGGGGAAAACTTCACGTTCGGCGCCGGACGCAGCGGCAACTTCGCTACGCTTGAAGAATTGGGGCAACACTATCACTTTGAAACCTTTAAGACGCCCCTTCTTTTTCACGGGCAGGAGAGGATTTCAAGTTCCAGAATCCGCGCGGCGCTTGCCTTGGGAGACCTCCATGAAGCAGCCGAGATGCTCGGGCGCGCCGTCGCAATGACCGGGCGCGTGGTGCACGGTGCGGCGCTCGGCAGGCAGCTGGGGTTCCCCACACTCAACATGTTTGCCGTCCCCCCGGGCAGTAAAACGCATCCGGCGCTGCACGGCATTTACGCGGTGCGGGTAAAGGGCCTTGACGCGATCGGCTCCGTCTGGCCGGGGGTGGCGAGTATCGGCAACAAACCGACCGTGGTCAGCGACGGCCGGTGGCTTCTTGAAACCCACGTCTTTAACTGGACGGGCAACGCCTACGGCAAGCTCATCGAGGTGGAGTTCGTTGAAAAACTCAGAGACGAAAAGAAGTTTTCGGGCCTTCCGGAACTCACGGCCGCCATTTCTGCCGACTGCGAGCGCGCCAAAGCAATTCTGGGCGTCAAAGTCCAAGCCTGAACGTCAAACTGGGCGCTTTTGCCTATGGCAAAGTACCGCCCCGATGAAATACACTCTCAAATTCACCGCTTCGGCGCGTAATGCTTTTACGCCTGAAGTTTTACTGTCAATCCGGAAGAGCCCGAGGGGGCCTGGAGAAACACATGGCAAAAGCCGACAAAGGTGCTGACGCAGCATCGAAAAAATATCCTCTGAATCTGCCTGACACACCCTTTCCGATGCGGGGAGACCTCGCAAAGCGCGAACCCGGCTGGGTCGCCGACTGGGAAAAGCGCGGTGTGTATCAGACCATCCGCAAGGCCCGCAAAGGCGCGCGCAAATTCATTCTGCACGACGGCCCCCCGTACGCCAACGGCGACATTCACATGGGCCACGCCTTAAATAAGATTTTGAAGGACATCATCAATAAGACGAAGCTCTTTGCCGGCTACGATGTGCCCTACGTCCCGGGCTGGGACTGCCACGGCATGCCGATTGAAATCCAGATTGAGAAAAAGTACGGCAAGGGCCTGCCTAAGGAAGAAGTGATCGCCAAGGCCCGCGCCTACGCGGCCGAACAGGTTGAGCACCAGAAAGCGGGCTTTAAGCGCCTGGGCGTTTTGGCTGATTGGGAAAATCCGTATCTCACGATGCGGCCCGCAACGGAAGCGGCTGAAATTCGGGCTCTCGCCAAAATCATGGAAAAGGGCTACGTCTACCGTGGTCTCAAACCCGTGAACTGGTGCTTTGACTGCCAGTCGGCTTTGGCTGAAGCTGAAGTCGAATATAAGGACGCCGAAAGCTACGAAATCGATATCGGCTTTAAGCTTTCCGAGGAAGATAAGCCGCGCGTTGAAGATGCCTTTGCGCACAAGATTGAGAAGCCCTGCTATACGGTGATTTGGACCACGACCCCGTGGACGATTCCCGCGAACCAGGCGCTTAACATGCACCCCGAACTGGAGTATGCGCTCGTTGACTGCGGCGACCGTTACCTTATCCTTGGCAAAGGCCTCACCGAAGCCGCCTTAAAGCGCTACGGAAAGACCGGGACGATTGTTGCGACCGCCAAGGGCGAAAAGTTTGAGGGTGTCAGGTTCTGCCATCCCCTGTACGATATCGACCCGGGCTATAAGCGTTTTTCGCCCGTGTATCTCGCAGACTACGTTGAAGCCGCATCCGGCACGGGTATCGTGCACTCGGCACCGGCCTACGGTGTGGATGACTTTGTGAGCTGCAAAAAGCACGGAATGACCAACGATGAGATCCTTAATCCCGTGCAGGGTAACGGCGTCTACGCCGACTGGCTCCCGCTTTTCGGAGGACTTTTCATCTGGAAGGCGCAGCCTAAGATCGTTGACACCCTGCGTGTCGCGGGCGCTCTTTACGCCGTGGGCAAGATGAACCACAGCTACATGCACTGCTGGCGTCATAAGACCCCGTTGATCTACCGCGCCACAGCCCAGTGGTTTGTGAGAATGGATAAGCCCGATGCGGACACCAAGGGCGTTCTCGGGGAACCGGCCTCCGCGCAGACTCTGCGTGAAGCCGCACTTAAGGGCGTTGACAGCACGAAGTTTTTCCCGAGCTGGGGCTACAACCGCCTGCACGCCATGATCGAAAACCGCCCCGACTGGTGTATTTCCCGTCAGCGCAACTGGGGTGTGCCGCTTCCCTTCTTCATGAATAAGGCCACGGGTGAACTGCACCCCAGGACTCTTGAAATCATGGAAGAAGTCGCCAAGCGCGTCGAAAAAGAAGGCATTGAAGCCTGGGTTAAGGCCAAGCCCGAAGAGTTCCTCGCGGCCGACGAAGTCAGCCAGTACGTAAAGACGAGCGACATTCTCGACGTTTGGTTTGATTCCGGCTCCACGCACTTTACCGTGATGCGCGGCAGCCACAAGGATGATTTGAACAAGTTCCCGTCAGACCTCTACCTTGAAGGCAGCGACCAACACCGCGGGTGGTTCCACTCGTCGCTTCTCATCGGCACGATGTTGGACGGCCGTCCGCCCTACGACGCCCTTCTCACCCACGGGTTCCTTGTGGACGAAAACGGCGAAAAGATGAGCAAGAGCCGCGGCAATACCGTGAGCCCGCAGGAAATCTGCAACAAGTACGGTGCTGAAATCTGCCGTCTGTGGGTGGCAAGCACCGACTACACGAGCGAACTCAGAATCGGGCCCTCCATCATCGCGCGCGTTGTAGACAGCTACCGCCGTATCCGCAATACGCTCAGGTTCCTCCTTGCCAACACGAGCGACTTTGATCCCAAAAAAGACGCCGTTCCGGTCAGTGAGATGCTTGAGCTTGACCGCTGGGCCCTGGCACGCGTCGACGCCCTGCAGGACAGAATCCTCGAACTTGAGCAAACGTACCAGTTCCATCTGGTGACCTCCCTCTTGATGAGCTTTGCCACGGAAGACCTGGGCGGGTTCTATCTCGATGTTTTGAAGGACCGCCTCTACACGACAAAGGCCGATGGCCTTCCGAGGCGTTCCGCGCAGACCGCGCTCTGGCACATCACGGCAACGCTTCTGCGTCTCATGGCGCCGATTCTGTCCTTTACCGCTGAAGAAGCCTTTGCCGTGTTTTCGCCCAACGAAAGCGGCACGATCTTCACGGAAACCAATCACATGGTGCCCGAAGTCGCCAACGCCCCCGAGCTTCTCGCAAAGTGGGAGGCGGTGCGTTCGGCACGCGCCAAGGTTTTGAAAGAAATCGAGACCCTGCGCGCCGAAGGCAAGATCGGTTCGAGCCTTGCCGCGGACGCCGTCATTACGGCCTCCGGAAGCGACTGGCAGTACCTTGCCTCTTTGGGCGAAGAACTCCGCTTTGTGATGATGACCTCAAAGTGTGAGCTCCGGAAGGCCGAAAAGGACGACGCGGAACTTACGGTCACCGTGACCCCGAGCCCGCGCACCAAGTGCATCCGCTGCTGGCACTACGTTGACGGCACCACCGAAGACGCCGAACATCCGGGCCTTTGCCCGAGGTGCCGCGTCAACCTCTTCGGTGCCGGCGAAAAGCGTCTTTACGCTTAACGCGCCATGCAGGCCGCAGACCGTCAAAATCCGTCAAATCCCCCCGCCGTTTCGTGGGGGCGGTTTGGCCTTCTTGCGGCTGCGGCCGTCGTTTTTCTCATTCTTGATCAGGCGACAAAAGCCTGGATTCAGGCGGCCTTTTTTGAGGGAGAATTTATCCGCGTTCTCCCCTTTTTTAACCTCTGCCACGTCCGAAACACCGGCGCAGCCTTCTCTTTTTTAAGCGACGCGGGCGGCTGGCAGACCGCGTTTTTCGTGACGATGGCCTCTGTCGTTGCGGTGATTGCGCTTATTACCATGAAGCGCACCGCCAACCGCTTCTTTCAGTGGGCCTCCGTTCTCATTCTCTCGGGCGCCGTGGGTAACGCCATTGACCGCGTGGTTTTGGGAAGCGTCGTCGATTTTCTCGACTTTCATCTTGCCGGCTGGCACTGGCCCGCGTTTAATGTGGCCGATATCGCAATCTGCCTCGGGGCCTTTCTCATTGTCGTTGCGGAATTTAAGTCCCCGAAGAAATGAGCCTCTCTCAGATTGACCAGAGGCTGATAGAGCGGGTGTCTTCGTCTGAAACGGCTGTCTCGGGATAGATGGAAATCACCGCACCCTCACTGCAGCCGGCTGTTTTCTTCCGGAAGTACGCGAGGCTTTTAAGCCCGGCCGCTCCCGGGCTATACGGACTCATCTGCACGGCAAAGACCTTCCCGTCCGTCTCAAGCACAAGATCCACACTGTGCCCCTGGCGCTCCCGGTAAAAGCTCATACCGGCCGTGGGGCCGTTATGCACCGGGCTTGTAAAACCCAAGAGATGACACATGAGCCCCGTGTCGCAGGAAAGCAGCATCGGCCGCCGGCTCAGCGTCTCCCCAAAGGCCGGTATAAGCCGCAGAAGGCCCGCGTCCAGGGCGGCATCAAGCCACCCACGTGCCGTTCTAACGGGAAGCTCTGCGGCAGGCGCAGTAAGCCGGAACCCGCAGGAAAACAAGGAATCAGCAATGCATCAAAAAAGAAAACAAACGGCCCGGCACCTACGCATCCCTGCAGACACCGTCCGGAAATGTGGTGCTTGATTTCTCCCAACGCGACTGGGAGCAGCTCCAGTACTACATGCAGCACCCGGAATTCTTTGAGGGCGTCGTGGAAAGGGCGCGGGCTGCGACGAGGCATGTCGGCACGATCACTGAGGATGATGCGATTTGTCCGGAGCGCAGGCAAAAAGTCCGCCGCTGACTGGCTTTCCGGCTATTTTTCTTCCAGTACCCGCACAGCCAGGCAAGGATCAGCGAGCCGACCCCGATGCCCAAAACCATGATGTATGGCGTACTCATTGCTTCTCCTTCAGGAATTAATCACAGAAACGCAGCCGCGTTCCGGAACAGAAGCGCCGCTGCCAGCCGCACTGAATTATCCGTCACCGGCCCGAAAAGCGCCCGCCTTGTCCCGCTACAATGCCGTCATCAGCTAACTTTTCGATCGTTTGCCTGCCGTGCCCGCTTATCCCACACTCAAAAACCGCTCCGTTACGCTTGCCGTCACGGGCGGTATTGCCGCCTACAAGTCCTGCGAACTCGTCAGGCTCCTAAAAAAAGCCGGAGCCGATGTGAGGGTCATCATGACTGAGGCGGCGGCGCACTTTGTGACGCCCTTAACCTTTGAAGCGCTCTGCGGCCACGCTGTGGGCATTGAAAACCTCACGCGCGATATGCCGCACCTTGCGGCCACGCACGGGGCGTGCGACCTCATGATTGTGGCGCCCGCGACCGCCGACATCCTCGGTAAAGCCGCCCACGGGATTGCCGACAATCTTGTGAGCACCGCAATCATTGCGCGTGCGGCGCCCCTCGCGGTCTGTCCGGCAATGAATACACGGATGTGGGAAAACCCCGCGGTGCAGCGCTCCGTCAAAGTATTAGCTGATGACGGCGTCATGATCTGGGGACCGCAGGCGGGAAACCTTGCCTGCGGCGAAACCGGCGCAGGGCGCATGATGGAGCCGGAAGATATTGTGGAACTGGCTGCCGCGGCGCTTGCCCCCAAAACCCTTACGGGCAAAAAAGCCGTTGTGACGGCCGGCCCCACCGAAGAGCCTCTTGATCCCGTTCGGGTGATCACAAACCGTAGTTCCGGCCTTCAGGGCTATGCGCTTGCGCGAAGCCTCATGCAGGCCGGATGCGACACAGTACTGATTTCAGGCCCCACGGCATTAACCGCGCCCGCGGGTGTGCGCGTTATCTCCGTCAAAACGGCAGACGAAATGCATACGGCAGCGCTGGAAGAAACCCAAGACGCCGATATCTTTGCGGGCGTTGCCGCGGTCTGCGACTGGAAGACAGCAGAGGTTGCCCCGCAGAAAATGAAAAAGACGCCGGGGAAAGAGTCGCTTACCCTCACCTTCGTGAAAAACCCTGACATTCTCGCGGACGTTAAAAAAGCGCGGCCCACGCTTTTTGCCGTGGGCTTTGCCGCGGAAACCGAAAACTTAGAAGCCAATGCCCGGACCAAATGTGTAACGAAGGGCGCTGACCTTATTGTCGGCAACCTCGCCCCGGCAGTGTTCGGCAAGAACGAGAATACCGTGATCTTCGTGACAAAAACCGGCGTCACAGAACTTCCGACCATGACTAAAGACGAAACCGCGCAGCGCATCACGGACTTTATTGCGGCAAGCCTTAAGGACAGTAACCATGCGTGATCCCTTCAGTCTTGAGCCGCCCGACGGCGACTATGTGGCCTACCTCGACAAGCTCATGAAAGGCAAAATCGGGAGTCTGAGCCCCTTGTCCGTCACCGCAGACAACGGCATGGTGACCGTGAGAAGCACGGCTGAACCCGCTCCTCTTCAGGGGGACGCGGTGCCCGCCGACACGGACGATGACCCCTACCTTAAAAATGAACCCGTTGTGCGCATGGCCTTTGCCCTCATCCGCCTTGCGGGGCCCTTGATTGCCCTCGCTGGCGTCATTCTCATGGCCACAGGCGTTGCCTTTGACCGTTCCGACAACATCCCCTTAGGTATGATCCTCGTCTTTATCGGCGTGGTGACCACCGCCCAGGCCAGAAACAAGAAAAGATAGATAGATATGAAAGTCGATCTCAAAATTTTGGATGACCGCATCCGCACGCAGCTCCCTCAGTACGCAACACCGGGTTCCGCAGGGCTTGATTTAAGAGCCCTGGTTGATGAACCCCGCACCTTAGCCCCGGGGGAAACGTACCTTGTGCACACGGGGCTTGCGATTCACTTGGCCGACCCCGGCTACGCCGCGGTGATCCTTCCGCGAAGCGGCCTCGGGCACAAAAAGGGCATTGTGCTCGGAAACCTCGTGGGGCTCATTGACTCCGACTACCAGGGCGAACTCATGGTGAGCCTCTGGAACCGCTCCGCCGAGCCCTTTGTGTTAAATCCCTTTGAGCGCATTGCGCAGCTTGTGATCGTGCCCGTGGTGCAGGCGCAGTTTCATGTCGTCGAAGATTTTGAAGCGTCAAGCCGTGCGGCCGGGGGCTTTGGGTCGACCGGGACAAAATAACGGGATTGGTTTCGAAAGAAAGGCTGTCGGGCGTTCATGCCGGGCGGCCTTTTTTCTTGTCGGTCATGCGCAGGCTGACGCAACCAACTCAGCCTGAACCGCTTGAAACCACGCAGACGGAAACTGCCGGCGCCGACATGATGCGCTGTTTCGATAAAGAGGAAGCCGGCCATTGAGCGCGGTGATGTCCGGACCTGTCTCTTAGCCGCGTGCCGTCCTTATCGCACAGGACAATGCCCTTTGCGAAGAATTCGGCTTTGCGCATACGACGTATTACCATGCCGCATACCGTGATTGCGCGATGGCAGTTGTGACTACACGAAGCGCTTCCGTCGAACGAAAGGCAGCTGAACTTAAAAGACTTTTCTCCGCAAATATCTGAAATCAGCGGACGACCCCGTCACCTTCCTCCCTGCCCTTGCAGTTCGAATTCGCTTTACAGCCGGCGAAAGCTCCGTGCATAATGCCCGTCACCGAAAGGCAACGGCCTTTCACCGAATTTGACTCAAAAGGTTTTGTTAACCAAATGCTCTCCGCCAAGAACAACATGATGCGTATGTGCCCGATGTGCTGCTGCACACCGGTAAGCGTCTGTTGTCTGCGAAAAACCGCATAACGCGAAGAAAAGCAAACCGCAAGGCGCTTACGGAAAAACTTCCGAAGCGCCTTTTTTGTTAACCCAAGCAAACCAAACAAACATCATGAACTTCACCAGCACGATCACCGCCCGCCTCATGTGTATGCCCATGTGTATGTGTCAGACCATCCACGTGAGCCCGGTGTCGTGCGCGCAAAAAGTGAGGAAACCCAAGACTTAAAGCGCAAACAACCAACACCACCTGCAAACGCCGGCTCACACCAGAAAAGCCGGCGTTTTTTTTGAACTGAATTTTTAACTGAATCGAGAAAACCCATGACCACGAAAAACCTCTCCGCCCCCTACGCCGTTACGTTTCTTGCTGCAACGCCCGTGCCCGCCTGGAGCCGCAGCCCAGAGCGCCTGCGCTCGCCCCGCCGCTCCGCGGTGCGAGTTCCTTCGGTGAAGTCAGCCTGCACCAATCGCCGCTGATTCCGAACAAAACCAATTCGAACAAACTTTTAAAACAGACTTTTAAGGACAAGACAAAATGACATTCACCATCACCCGCCGCAAACTCACCGCCGCCGCTCTTTCGCTATTTACCCTTGCCGCACTTGGGGCCGCCAACGCCCTTGCCGCTGAAGACCTCGCCGACAAAATTGCCCGCACCGGGGAACTGAGAATCGGCACCGAAGGCGTCTATCCGCCGTTTACCTACCACGATGCCGCCGGGAAACTTACCGGGGCCGACGTTGAATTCGGGCGGAAACTTGCCGAAAAGCTTGGCGTCAAACCGGTCTTTGCGGAAACGCCCCGGTGCGGGTTTGACGAGCACCGACCATGTGCGACCTGAAACGATCGGGGATCTCTCCTACGGTGTGTCCGCGGGCTTACGGTTTATCACCGGTGAGATGTTCTCCTCCACCCTCTCCTAGAGCTTTAACGGGTCGGATAAGAGCGAAAACCACGCGTTTATGCTCAATACGTCCTGGAAGTTTTAATCGGAGATCCTTATCACGCCGGACTGCATCTACCCGTATTACGACAATGACGGGATTTTCAGCGTCGGCATCACTGATTTTCTTTGCGGCCCAAAACTGCTCACGAGGTAAGCCTTTCGTCCAATACCAACCGCCGCCAAAGGCTGCGCGCAATCGGTTAAACTGCGTCCCGCATCCGAACTAAGTAATTTCTTTTAGAAACAGCCCGGTGCTGTTTCTGAGGTTGACCATGTCCTCTAGCGCCGAAACAAAGACTTCCGACGCGCCCGATAATACCCGTCCGACGCGGCTCACGCCCCCCGACATCAGCGTTGGCGCCCTTTTTAAACTCGCGAGTCCCATCTTTGTCGCAAACCTCTCCATCATGGGCTCTGCGACCGTTGACACCATCATGGCAGGGCGGCTCGGCGCCGAACACCTCGCAGCCGTGGCTCTCGCGTCCGCAACGGCCGTCATGATCTTTATTTCGCTTGTGGGGATTTTGCAGGGCTTAAGCCCCATTGCGGGCCACCACTACGGCGCGCGGAAGTTTGAGAGGATCGGCTTTGAACTCACGCAGTCAGCCTGGCTCGGCGTCATTCTCACCGTGATCGGGATGGCACTGATTCTTCAGACCGACTTTTGGGTCTCGTTCGGGCAGGTGCACGGCAACGTCGCGCTGATGGCGGGAGAGTACCTTCTTTTCAGTGCCGCCGGGCTGCCGGCAGCGGTCCTCTCGCGTCCTTTTGTGGCGCTCAATGCGGCCGTTAACCGCCCCAAGGTCACGATGTATGTGGCCCTTGGGATGCTCGCGATGAAAGTGCCCTTAAACGCGCTTTTCATGTACGGTCTCTTTGGCTTACCCGAGCTCGGCGGTGCGGGCGCCGGTGCCGCAACGGCCGTGAACTCCTGGTTGTCGCTGGCTGCTTACTGGCTCATCTGGAAGTGCGACAGGTTTTACAGCCCCATGCGGCCCGCGAAGTTTTATCTGCCTGACATCAAAGCCCTTTTGCAGCACTTAAAGCTCGGGGTCCCCATTGGGCTCTCCACCTTCTTTGAAGTGAGTTCCTTTACGCTCATGGCGATTTTTATCGCCCGTATCGGCACGATTGACGTCGCGGCGCACCAGATTGTGGGCAACATCACGGCAACGCTTTATCAGGTTCCGATGAGTCTCGGGATTGCGGTAAGCGTCCTTGTGGCCCAGTCGCTTGGGTCCGGGCACCCGCCCGTGGCGCAGCAGGTGACGTTCAGAGCGCTCAGAATCGGCCTCATGCTTGCAGTATTGGGCGCGCTTGCGCTTTACCTCGGGCGCGACGCTCTCGTCGGCCTTTACACCACGGACGCGGCGGTGCACACGCTGGCCGTGACGCTTCTCATTTACGGCGTGGTCTACCACGCCATGGACGCCTGTCAGACGATCTGCGGCTTTGCCTTACGCGGTTACCGCGTCACCTTCTGGCCGATGATGGTCTACGGCATCCTTCTTTGGGCCGTGGGGCTCGGTGGCGGCTACTGGCTCGGCTTTGACGGTCAGATTGTGGGCGGGCCTTTCGGCGCTGAAGGCTTCTGGGGGGCAACGGCCTTCGGGCTTACCTTAGCCGGCATTGCCCTTTTTGCCATGACCTGGTTTGTCACCCACACCCGTACCAAAGAGTTTCTGCGTGAAGAAGCGCACGCTTAACACGGCCCGACACCGCGTTCGGAAAGCCCGGACGCGGTGTTAGGTATTTTTACCCAGAAAAAGCTTCGGTTTGCAGGCGGCTTACCTATTTCTCCTAAGAGAAGTTCCCCATTCCCTCCCCGATAAACTGGCGTCAGCCCGAAAAACTTCGGATCGGCGGGCGTTTTTCCCGCATAATAAGCCAAAACACATTGTCCCGATCGCGGGTCCTCCCACCGAAACCAAAGAAGAAAAACAATGGAATACTCCTTTGCCGAGAGCGGCATGCTTTTGCTCAAAGTCAACATGGTGCAGGCCGTTGCGCTTGCGGTGATCACCTACTTTTTAGGCGTCTGGATCAAGCGGCGCGTCCCGGTTCTCGCGCGCTTCAGCATCCCGAGCCCCGTGATCGGCGGCATGCTCTGTGCGGCGATCCTTTCGGGTCTCGAGGATCAGGGCATCATGCGCGTTACCTTTGACAGTACGCTGCAGACCGTTCTCATGCTCGGGTTCTTTACAACGATCGGGCTCACCGCAAGTCTCAAACTTGTCACCAACGGCGGAAAGATCCTCGTGACCTTTCTTATGGCCGTGACGGTCCTTGCGTTTCTGCAAAACGTCGTGGGCATGGGCGCTGCGTGGCTCATGGGCATTGACACCCACTACGGCATTTTGGCAGGCAGCGTCTCGATGATGGGAGGCTTGGGTACCGCAGCTGCCTTCGGGCCTTATTTTGAGCAAACCTACGGCATCAGCGGGGGCACGGCGATGGCAATCACCGCGGCCACCTTCGGGATGGTGGCCGCGCTTCTGGTGGGCGGTCCCTTGGGCGAATGGCTCATCCGGCGCTATAAGGTACAGATTCCGAACGAGCACGGCGATTTGGCTGAACCCCTTCACATTCCGACCGAAGTCGAAACGGGTGTGCAGGACGATCACTCGGGAAATAAACCGGCCTTTACCCGGGAACTCATGAAAGCCGTAAGCGTTGTGACACTGACGCTTGCTGCCGGCATGATTGTCTCCAAGTGGCTCGGTGCCTACATTACGCTGCCGGCCTACATCGGCTCCATGATCGTGGCAGCAATTGTGCGTAACGTCGGAGACTACACGGGCGCCTATAAGGTAACGGGCAAGGGGCTCGACGCTGTCGCGGACATCTGCCTCATTCTTTTTGTGACGATGGCGATCAACAGTCTGAAACTGCATGAACTCATAAACCTCGCCGGGCCCCTTGTGGTGATTCTGGCGCTGCAGACGGCACTGGCGCTTCTTTTCGGGTGGCTTGTGATCTTTCTTCTGATCGGCCGCAACTACACGGCCGTGATGCTTGCCGCTGGCGGCGTCGGCTTTTCGATGGGGGCGACCGCAAATGCCCTTGCGAACATGCAGGCGCTTGCTGAAAAATACGGCACCTGCCCTCAGGCCTGGCTGATTGTGGGCGTTGTGGGGGCCTTTTTGATTGACTTGATTAACGCGCTTCTCATTACGTCCATGGCGGCGCTCTAGACGATCCTCTATAGCGAGGCCTCAGCACACATCCCCGGCCGCCGTGCCGGGGTTTTTCTTCACCTATAGGATATCGCCCCTGCGCCCCTGCTGTTACGCAAGCACCCACCGGCAGCCTGTGAAGGACAAATTGTTACCAGAATTCTCAACGAACAAGGTCCTGTTACACCTGAAGTTGCTGTGCGTATTGCAACAGTCCGGCCGGGCCCTTCCGTCGCCATGTGGTTGAGAATGTAGGCCTTTACGATGCATGGCATGCCGAACGTTCTGTCGATGCATCACGCCTCGTACGATTGCATTTACCTGCTGCAGAAACTGCCAGGACTGCAGCAGACTGAGAAAGTCCTTGCATATAAAAAGGCAACATTCTTCCAAAGCCTCTCTCTGCCACTGTAATTTCCATATTCCCATCCCTTCTTCAAAATCTTGTAAAGAACGGATGGGGCGTATCTATCATCATGCTCTCCGACGCTTTTACATGGATCGTACTGCACCCGTTTATCGCAGGAGCGGTACTCATCCTCTGCCTCATTGTCCTTGAGAGACTTACGCGCCGGAAGTGGCCCTGGCGCTTTAAGGCAACCGTCACCTATGTCTGCGACGGGGATTCGGTGTGGGTCAAGCGCACGATCGGAGGCCGCACGAAACTGCGGCTTCTCGGGATGGACGCACCGTCTTGACATATTTCATTTAAGTTCAATACTCTGGCCGTGTTCCGCCACTGCCAAAGTCAACGATTCAGCATGTGCGTATTTGCAACAATACTACGGCCCCAGGACAGCCCAGAAACTGATTTAAGCCGCCCTGTGAGCTCGCAATATGGTATCCCGGTCATCGGCAAATTTTTGTTGTACCCAGGCTTCTACCTCTTTTCGTAAATACTTCCGCGATCCCCCTTCAACCAACGAAAGAGAATGAGGAAATGTCAGATCTGCCAGTATCCGGCGCAGGGGATTGGAATCAGGTGCATACCCCAGCATAAAGGCGATGTCCCTGGCTGACACGACAAGTGAATCCTTCCGGTAGATTTCATCCGCTACAAATTTCGCCAACGCCTTAAGGTCAAGGGGCTGAGCAACCATAAAAATTCTCCCGACTCAAACTCTGTACTGATATACCTTATTCAATTTTCAATCTTCATTCCATTAGATGTCATACTACCTTTCGCCACCCCTTCAACCTTTCATGGAGTGGCAAAACATGCGATATTCGCAGGAGTTCAAAGACAACGTCGTAGCGCGCCTGCTGAGCAAGGAGCTCAGCATCTCTGAAGCCGTGGAGCAGTACTCGATCGGCAAATCAACGATCTCGTACTGGCTCAAGATTGCCAGAGAGCAAGCAGTCTGCGGCACGCTTCCCAACAAAGGAAATCTCAAGCCCATGACGAAGGAAGAGCGTATGCGCCTTGAGAGCATACGCGATGAAGACATTGACTATTCCGATGTTGCTCCGAGCAATCCGGAAGAGTGGAAGGATGCAGTCCGGGCAAATTCTGCCGTACGGAAAATCAAGGCAATTCAAAGGAACAAAAGCCGGGAAGCCGTGCCTGAATTCGCCTTTAAAAAGGATCACCCCAGGCCTGCCGTTTGGCCTCATTGATTTCCGTGAGGATAAAGGCCTCGTACTGTGCGACAAAGTCGTTTACACCGGCCTTCCCGGCCTCAACTTCTTTGAGCATTTCCTCAAACCGCGCGGTCATCACCGCACTGCGGATCTTGGGACTTACCTTTAAAAGAAGGTTGCGTCCTACCGTGGAGCAGTGCAGTTTTTTGCCTTCGGTCTCGAGAAACCCGCGGCGTTTGAGTTCTGAGATGATCGCGGCGCGTGTCGCGGGTGTCCCGATGCCTCCGGCGTCTTTGAGCTGCTTTTGCAGATTTTCGTCTTCAAAGGCGCGCCAGATGTTTTCCATTGCGGCAATGAGCGTACCTTCCGTAAAGTAAAGCGGGGGCTTGGTTTTGTCTTCGCGCGTGGTGATTTCGTTCACTTGAGCCGTTTCCCCCTTTTTGAGTTTGGGAAGCGTCTGATCGTCTTCGGCGGATTCTGTCTTACCCGCGTCTTTGGGCTCCTCAGTCTTCACCGGTTTTTCGGGCTTTTCGTAAAGAAGCTTCCAGCCCTTGTCGATAATGACTTTGCCTTTGGAAGTAAAAGTTTCGCCGCCGATCGTAAAGACGATTTCGGTGGCGTCATAGGTGTGCACCGGATAAAACTGCGCGATGTAGCGCTTGGCGATTAACCGGTACACCGCTTTTTCCCGGTCGTTAAGGCGCGACCAGTCCGCGGTGTTGGCTACAGGCACAATGCCGTGGTGGGCCGAGATCTTTTTGTCGTTAAAGGTCTGGCTTTTCAATTTCGGATCAGCCTTGGCGCAGGCTACGGCCGGGAAGGTCGCTGCAATCGCCTTTAAAACGTCCGGGGCCTCGGCGTGCTGGGATTCCGGCAGGTACCCGCAGTCGGTACGGGGGTAACTCGTGATCTTATGCACTTCATAAAGCGACTGACAGACGTTAAGCGTGTCTTCGGCGGAAAGCCCCAGAGTCCGGTTGGCTTCGACCTGGATGTCGGCAAGCGAATAAGCTTTGGGGGGCTGCAGTTTCCGGCGTTTGGTTTCAGCAGAGACTACCGTAGCGGTGGTTTCGCTCTTAAGTTTTTCAGCAAGTGCCCGGGCCAGATCGAGATTAATGAAGTACTTGCCTTCCGCGTCCAAACCTTTCTGGTCGTCACGGGGTTTGTGGCGCGCGGTAAAGGTGCGGTCTTTGGCCGTGAGGACCACGCCGATCACGAGGTAGGGGACGGGTTTGAAGTTACGGACGGCATAGTCGCGGCGCGCGACCATGGTGAGCGTCGGCGTCTGCACGCGCCCCACGGTGATGAGGTTGTTTTCCCCCTGGGGAACCTTATTTAAAAGCGTATAGGCGCGCGAAAGATTCATCCCGAGAAGCCAGTCGGCTCTGGAGCGCGCCCGTGCCGCGTCGCGCATGCCGGCGTAGCGCGCGTTTTCCCGGAGGTCTTTGAGGCCCTTGCGGATCGACGCCGGGTCAACGGCGGAAACCCAGAAGCGCTCCACCGGTTTTGTGCAGCCGAAATGCTCAATCACTTCATCAACGAGAAGCTGCCCCTCACGGTCCGGGTCGCCGGCGTTGACAACCGTTTCAGCCCGTCCGATCAACTCCCCGATCAGCTTTAACTGGCGCGTGACGCCCGCATCGTTTTTGGGTTCCACCACCCATTCTTTCGGAAATATCGGGAGGTCCTTGAGCCGCCAGCGTTTTTTCCCTTTGCTCGTAAGCGGAATGCCGTCGGGGAGGTACTCATCGGGCTCAGCCTGCTCCAAAAGATGACCGAAGCACCAGGTGACGACGGTGTCGTTATTGCAGGCAATCGAACCCCCGGAGCGGCTTTTCACGCCGATCTCTTCGGCAATGGCTTTCGCAAGCGACGGCTTTTCCGCGATAAAAAGCTTCATGGGGCTTTCTCCGCGGTCAAAAGGACGTCAAGTCCCGTCACGGTTTCGGTGAGGGCTTTGAGAAGCGAAGCGTCATCGGCCGCGGTGTCTTTTAAGGGATGGGCAGCATCCCCGAGCTTTATCGACGCTATCCCCTGATGGGCGCTCTGACCCGCAGCGCCCGTCACAAAGCGCGTTGACACCACGCTTTGTGAAACGGCGGCAAAGGCCGCCTGCCAGGCAGTAAGTGCGGGCCCCGCGGGATCGCCGGCCGCGGGAAGGGTGCGCGAAACATTGTCAAACCCGAGCACAAAGTCGCTGCGTCCCGCGCGGATCTCGTTCATTTTTTCCACGGCGGCAAAGGCGGCGACGAGGAGCTTTTCGCGGGTTTTGTCCGTTGCAACGCGCGAGCGCGACAGAATCGTCACGGGGAGGGAACAGACGGGCCTTACAAACTGCGTGACGCCTGCGGCGCAGGACACGTCGCCGGTCCTCACTTCCACGCGCGGCGTCTCACGGTTTTCACTCCACGGTGTTGTGACGGAGGCAAGCGTTGTCTTGAGGTTTTTCAGAACCTCTGCGGCCGTTGATTTTCCCGTGTCCCGCCCCTGCCAGTGAAGCCTGCGGTCGGTAAGGGTGAGTGTCACCGTATGAGAGCCCAAAAAGTTCACGTATGAGCAGCGGGGGTCGCCCGCGAGTTCAATGTGTGCAGCAAGCCCCGCAGGGAGGGCTTTTTGTGCTGCCTCCGCAAATTCCTGCGCGGCCGCCGTGCCCGCGTCGCCCGAGGCTTTAAACCCGCAAAAGAAGACGGGTGAGGCGGTCACGGCCGCCCTCTTTTCCTGCCAGACGTGCGCAAGGGAAAATAAGAGGGCCTGCGCGGCTTCTGTTCCGGGCCGCACGGGAACGGAAATCAAAAGAGCAGGGGCGTCAGAGAGCTTTCCCGGCCGCCGCACGCAGACGCCGTTTTGAAGTGCCAAAACCGGGGTTCCTGCTTTGTCCTCAGACTTAAGTGTTTGCGGCAGGGGCGTTAAGGTTGCGGGCGAAAACCCGAAGGTCGTGAGCCCCGTGCGCAGCGCGGCAATGCCGCCCGCTGTGCCGTCTGCGGGGCGCCCCGATAAAAAGGACGCGAGGTTACGGCGCCAGAGGGCTTCGCCCGAGGAGGCAAGCGCCGCCCCCACCAGCGCGGCAGCGTCTTGAGCTGCCGCAGAAACCGTCAGCGGCTTCGGTGCGCTTAAGGCTTCAGTGAGGCGG
>ENA-OROZ01001485-OROZ01001485.1-human-gut-metagenome-genome-assembly--contig:-NODE-1485-length-21402-cov-4.844896_pt1 | contig 21402 bp, 12 predicted proteins | sample MGYA00242138_ERZ509066 | MGnify/ENA primary metagenome ERZ509066 (study PRJEB26280, sample SAMEA2338691) | human gut metagenome | biome: human gut; feature: human-associated habitat; material: faeces... | reverse complement strand
ACTTGCATGTGTTAGGCACGCCGCCAGCGTTCGTCCTGAGCCAGGATCAAACTCTTAAAACAATTGTATTAAATCGTTCCCTCTCGGAAACGAACTAATCATTTCAAGAACTTTTGCTCTCTCGAACACTAGTTCGCAATCACTGTTTGTATCTTTATGATACGAGTACAGATAAAACTCTTTTGAATCTTATCGGGTTCCTTTTTATCTCGTCGTTGTTTAATTTTCAAGGTCCTATTTCTTCACTCTCAAGCGACTCGCACCCGCTCGTCTCTCTCAAGTGCTTTGCAATTATACTACAACTTCTTTCGTTTGTCAACACCTTTTTTAAGTTTTTTTGAAAAACTTTTTAAGCCGTTTCCCAAACTTCTGAAATCTTGTACTTTTGCTCGCCGCTCTTTTCTTGCGACTTTCACATATTACCACCTATTTCTTCCTTTGTCAACTGGTTTTTTGAATTTTTTCATCTATTTTATGATATTGACATAATTTAATAACAAAATTCAACATTTATGTGCACAATTTACTACAAATTGATACTATATAACAGAAAAGGTTTCAAATTGTAACTATTAAAGGTATATATGGTATTTTTCCGCGACACAATATATATTATTTTATCTGATATATAGAGAATAGATTATATTATACATTATATAGATATTGAAATTTGGTGACTATTTTGATATAATTGTTTAACACTTAAAGAAAGGGGCTGATTAAATGCCAATTCGTATTGACGACAAATTGCCGGCTAAACAAAATTTAGAAATAGAGAATATATTTGTAATGAGTAAGTCAAGGGCTAATATGCAGGACATCAGACCTTTGAAAATAATCATTTTAAACTTGATGCCTACCAAGCTTGAAACAGAAACTCAACTTCTGCGGTTACTCAGTAATTCGCCGCTTCAGGTTGATATTGACTTTCTTCAGGTAAAAAGCCATAAATCAAAAAATGTTTCAAGAATTCATATGGCTAAATTTTATAATACATTTGATGAAATCAAAAACAACAGATATGACGGAATGATAATTACCGGTGCTCCCGTTGAGCAAATGGAATTTGAAGAAGTTGACTATTGGGATGAACTTTGCACAATAATGGAATGGAGCAAAAAGAATGTATATTCAACATTTCATATATGCTGGGGTGCGCAGGCAGGGCTTTACTATCACTATGGTGTAAATAAATATCCACTTAAGAAAAAAATGTTTGGGGTATTTCCGCACAAATCACTTGATGTAACACATCCGCTTATGAGAGGGCTTGATGATGTTTACTATGTTCCACATTCACGGCATACTGAAACAAGGCTTCAGGATATTGCACTTGTAAAGCAACTTCAAGTTATATCTTACAGCGAAATTTCAGGCGTTCATATTATATCGGATATGGATTGCAGGCAATTTTTTGTAACAGGCCACAGCGAATATGATAGAGATACACTCGCAAAAGAGTACTTTAGAGATAAAGAAAAGGGACTTGATATTGATGTGCCTTTTAACTACTTTCCTAACGACGATGACAGAGCGGTGCCGATTATGAGCTGGAAAAGTACAGCAAATATTATATTTAGCAATTGGCTTAATTACTTTGTATATCAGAAAACACCATATGACTTGGCGCAATTATAATATATTTAGTATAGTAATAACCCCCGACACAATTAAGTGTCGGGGTTATTTGTTTTATTTAGTTTTAACACTCTTAACCTTTGACCAAGAAGAATAAACTTTTTTACCGTTCACTATTTTATATGTACGAACTCTTACATAATACTTTTTCTTTGCTTTAAGCTTTTTAACAGTAGTCTTTGTAGTTTTCTGTTTTTTAACAGTTACGGTTTTCTTGTTTTTCTTAAATTTCTTGTCAGTCGCAATCTGAATTTGATAACCTTTTACACCGCCGACTTTCTTCCAAGTAACTGAAATTGCTTTCTTTGCCGCTTTAACCTTTTTAGGATTAGTTGATTTAGGCTTTGCAACACTAACTTGCTCGGCAGCTGTATCATTTTTAACTGACTGCTGTTGAGCAGTCTGCTGTGCAACTTGTTGTTGTGTTTCCTGTGTAGGTCGAGTTGACGGCTGTGGTGCCGGGTTAGGTGTTGGCTTTTCATCAGATGTTGAGTTGTTTTGCTTTCGAGCTATTATTATACCATAATCTCCCTCATAGTAACTAGTGGCGATTTTAATCACATAACCGTCTTTTAATTGTGAGCCATTAACAACTGCACCTTTTTTAACGCTTAATATTGTATGTGATTCATTTTTCCAATCATTTTTAAGCTTTTGAAGAATATAATTTTCTACTTGATTATCAGGTAAATCGGAAGGCAGTGTCATTACAGGTATTATCTTTTCTCCGGTTACTTTTACACCGTCTTTATAATTAGTTATAGGGTAATATGTGCCATAAAGAACATCGTTTTTAAACACCGCTAAATCTACACCGGCTTCGCCAAAATACGGATTTAAAAAGCTGCTATATCCACCCGCACCAGAACCGGCCACAAATTTTATTGAACTGTCGTTAATTAGTTTGTTGTAATATTCAGACGCAACAGAAAAATGATATTTCCAGTCACCTATTTCACTCATTTTATATTCTTCGTAATCCACCTCATAACACTGTGGTTTTGCTATATTAAGTGTTTTAATAAAATCGGAAACATACTTTTCATCTGCTTTGTTATAATCAGAATCATTGATAAATTTAACTTTCACATCCAATGAATATGAAGATATATAGCAATATACTTTATGAAGACTTTCTATATTTCCGTTCAAATCATAATAATGCTGTGGAAAATAGACATATTGAACTTCCAATTCACCTATATCCATTCCGTTTATATAAAACTCGCCGTTTTTGATTGAAATTTTCTTACTTCTTGCTTCTTCATTATTATTGATTCTGTCTTTTATAGTGTTATATAAATAATCATCAGTTATCTTTAGATATTCTGACTGCTTATATGGTACTTCAATTTCCGAAATTAAATCGTTGAGCAAGTCATAATATTTGGCTAAAATTACATTCTTGTTATTTTCTATATTTTTTATTTCAAAAAATTCTTTATCTGTGCCATTGTAAATAACTTTTTTAACACTACCAAAAGCGTTGTCACCTAATCTTTTAACACTATTTGGTATTGTTACGCTTATTAAGTTGTCGCAATTTGAAAATACAGAATCGGCTATAATTCTTGTACCGTCTTTAATTATGTAATCAGTTGTTGAATCAAAATCATCATTTATGTCAATTAGACAATCCGATATATACAATACACCATTATTCCAATTTGATTCATCGTTATAATATGCTGTATTATAAAATGCAGAATCACCAATGCTAGTTACACTATTTGGAATTGTTACGCTTATTAAGTTGTCCCATTTTGAAAATGCAGAATTGGCTATAATTCTTGTACCGTCTTTAATTATGTAATCAGTTGTTGAATCAAAATTATAATTTGTATCAATTAAACAATCTGATATATACAATACACCATTATCCCAATTTGATTCATCATTATAATATGCAGTATTATAAAATGCATGCTCATCAATACTTGTTACGCTATTTGGTATTGTTACACTTGCTAAACTTGTGCAATCATAAAACGCAGAATTACCAACACTTGTTACACTATCCGGTATTGTTACACTTGTTAAACTTGTGCAACCGGAAAATGCACCCAAACCAATACTTGTTATGCCATTTCCGATTGTAATGCTTGCTAAACTTGTGCAATTTTCAAACGTATCCCAACCAATACTTGTTACACTGTCAGGTATTGTAACACTTGTTAAACTTGTACAATCTTCAAATGTATCATAACCAATACTTGTTACGCTATTTGGTATTGATACGCTTGTTAAATTAGTGGAACAAGCAAATGCATAATTGCCAATACTTGTTACACTATTTGGTATTGCATATTCACTATCAGTTTTACCGGCTGGATATGTAATCAATTCTGACTTATCTTTATTAAACAAAACTCCGTCAGTCGAAGAATAGTTTTTATTATTACCTGAAACTTCAATTGATGTTAAACTTATACAATTAGAAAATGCACCACTATCAATACTTGTTACACTGTTTGGTATTGTTACACTTTTTAAATTTATACAACTATCAAATGCATCATCGTCAATGCTTATTACACTGTTGGGCATTACATATTTACTATCCGTTTTGCCGGCCGGATATGTAATCAACCTTGACTTATTTTTATTAAACAAAACTCCGTCAATCGAAGAATAGTTTTTATTATTACCTGAAACTTCAATTGATGTTAAACTTGTGCAAGAAGAAAATGTCCGATCATCAATGCATGTTACACTATCAGGTATTGTTACACTTATTAAGCTCTCGCAACTATCAAATGCCGAATAGCCAAAAATTATTACACTATTTGGTATTGTCACTTCACCAATTGCATAAGCAGGGCGCATATTAACAAGCACATTATCTTTTATACAAAAGCCACCTGCGTCTGTATCAACAATTGTCGGTTTTGAAGAATCATCAAGTTCAACATTAGAATTATTGACAAAATTTTCAGATGTGAAATAGCAACCGTGATATGCATAATCGCCAATACTTGTTACACTATAAGGTATTGTTGCACTTGTTAAACTTTTGCAATCTTCAAATGCACTTTCACTAATACTTGTTACACTATCCGGTATTGTTACACTTGTTAAACTTTTGCAATTATAAAATGCACAGAAACCAATGCTCGTCACACTATCAGGTATTGTTACACTTGTTAAACTTGTACAATTTTCAAATGCACTTTCACCAATTTCTGTAACCGATACGCCGTTAATGGCAGAAGGGATTTCAGGATTTGTTGCAGAGCCATTATAGCCAGTAATTGACAAGCGATCATCTTCGATATAAGAATATTCAAAATCACCATATGTTTCTGCATACGCAGTCAAATTCATTCCCGATATTATGGCTAAAAGCATTGCAAGGGATAAAAATAAACTAATAACTTTTTTCATAATTAACCTCCTGTAAAAACAAAATCTTTACTTTTATATTGTATCATTTAAAGTCAAAATTTGCAACATTGCAAAAAGCACCGAGTTTGCAATTATGAATCTCGGTGCTTTTGATTATTTTTATTTAGTTTGGTGTATAAAGATTTGCATACGGGCGAGATGATGCCGGAACAAGCTTTTTAAAAGGCTTTGCCATAATAGTGTCATAATCGGCATTAAAGAATTTGCAATACTTTTTAATATACATATCAAGTTCTTTTTTATCAGTTTCATCAAGATTTTGAACCTTAATATTATCGCTGATATTTTCCTTTGGAAAAGAGCCGCGAACAAAAATTTTGCCGCCGTGCATACCCGAAGCACAGTGAGTGCCGAAAAGCTTTTCTCCCCTTTTCATATCAAGGCCGAGAAGAACAATAGTACCGCCCGCCATATATTCGCCGAGGAATGAGCCTGCATTTTTGCCGATAACAAGAACCGGACGCATTTGCCTAAATTCTTTCATATGAATACCTCCACGGCAAGCCACATTATCACGAATGTAAATTTGACCGTCACGCATACCATAGCCCATAGCGTCACCCGAATGGCCGTGAACTACGATTTCGCCGCCGCCCATTGTATTGCCGACTGCATCTTGGCAATTACCGTAAACAACAACTCTGCCGCCATTTAAATAGCAAGCCATATCATTGCCCGGCGTACCGTAAACTTCAACGGTTTTACCCTCATCAAGAGCGCAACCGATATATCGCTGGCCGTTAACATCTTTAACAGTAACTTTGTTTTGCTTTTTAAGTTGCTTTTCAATTTCTTCATTTACTGCTTCGTATCGAGTAAGCCCTGCTTCGATAATCATAACAAAATGCCCCCTCTCAATTTTTGAATTCTTGTTTCTTTATCAAACATAAATATTGACGGTGTATCCATAATATCACCCTCAAGTGAATTAAGGTCAACTTTATTTGAAATAAGATTTGTATAAATACCGGCATTTTCGCTTGAATTGATAAGCACAAAGCCTACGAGTTTATCACCTTCAAAAACAAGCCTTTTATAAACATCACCGTCAGATTTGATTTTATCACTATACTGCTCGCCCTGTGCATTTATAAGACCGCAGGTGCAAATGCGAAGTCCGAAAAAGTCAATTGCATTGACTGAATAAGTACCGTTTACAACTTCGCTTTCGCAAGCCATTTGATTGCCGGCAACTCTACCCTGCTGCACAGCATTAGGCCAAAGAGCAATAATTCTCTTTGAACCGTCAAGCATATCAACCGAAACGGTGCAATCTCCTGCCGCATAAATATCTTTATCACTTGTTTGCATTGTATGAATATCTGTAATAATACCTCTGTTTACTTCAAGTCCGGCTTTTTCGGCAAGTTCGGTTTGAGGTCTTACACCGACTGCAAGTACAAGCAAATCGCATTTTAACACTTTTCCGTCTTTAAGAGTCACGCTCGTAATGTGCTTACCCTTTGACTGCGCTTTAACAACGGTATTTTCAAGATGAAATTTAATTGCGTTATTTTCTAAATGTTTTTTTACCTGGCGGGCAGATGTTTTATCAAGAATTGACGGAAGAACTCTTGGCGCAAGTTCAACAACATCAACACTCTTGCATATTTTTACAAGTCCTTCGGCAGCTTTCATACCGATAAGACCCGCACCGATAACTACCGCCTTTGTATTTTCATTTGCAAGCTTTTTCAGCTCTTTTGCAGATGCTAAATCAAGGAAAGTTACTGCATTATCCTTACCGTCAACATTTTCCATTGGCGGAACAAAAGGCTTTGAACCTGTTGCAAGGCAAAGTTTATCATAAGGGTATGATTTTTTGCCGACTTTAACGGTTTTATTTTTTCTGTCAACAGAAGTTACTTTGGCATCTGTAACAACATTTATATTATTAGCTTTATAAAATGCAGGCTTGCGCAGTGCCATATCACTTTCTTTAACTTTACCTTTAAGAAAATAGCTGATTGACGGGCGTGAATAAGGAAGATACGCTTCCTCTGTAAGCATTGTAATATTGCCTTTAGCGTCAGCTTTTCTGATAGCTTCCGCTGTTGAAAGGCCTGCTGCACAAGCACCGATAATAACATAATTCATTATTTAGCACCTCCCACTTCAAGCCATAACAAAGCGTGGTTAGGGCAATTTTTAACACAGGCAGGTTCTTCACCTTGGCAAAGGTCACATTTATATGCAATGTTTCCCTGCTTAATACAACCTATCGGGCAAACAGCAAGGCAGGTCATACAGCCAATGCATTTATCCTCATTAACAGAAACTATGCCTGTTTTTTTATCTTTAGTCATTGCACCTGTAATGCAGGCTTTTACACAAGCCGGGTCATCACAATGGCGGCAATTAACTGCTACCGAAGCAACCTTATCACCAAAAACAGAAATTCTGCTTACCGGTTCAGGCTTCTCCGACTTATAAGCTTTAACTATATCTTTTGATTTTGAATGAGCTGTTTTGCAATAAACCTCACAAAGACGGCAGTTTATGCAAAGCTCTTCTCTTGCGAAAACTTTTTTCATATTTGCATATCCCCCTTATTCACCTGCGTGTTTAATGCCGAGTATTTCAAGTTCTTTATCGCTCAAGCCTATACCGCGAAGCATAAGTCTATTACCGCGAAGCGAGTCAATAGAGTTAATACCCATACCACCCATTATTTCTTTAATTTCGTGGTTCCAAGCACTGATTAAGTTAATTACTCTTTGATGTGCAATTTCAGGGTTAAGGCGGCGTGTTAACTCAGGCCTTTGAGTAGCAATACCCCAATTGCATTTACCTGTATTACAAGTTTGGCACATATGGCAGCCCATAGCAATAAGAGGAGCAGAAGCAACATAGCAGGCATCTGCGCCGAGAGCTATTGCCTTAACAATATCTGACGAACAGCGAAATGAACCTGCGGCAACAAGTGATACTGTTGAGCGGATACCCTCATCACGAAGTCTTTGGTCGGCAGAAGCAAGTGCAAGTTCAATAGGAATACCTACATTATCACGAATTCTTGTAGGTGCGGCACCTGTACCGCCTCTAAATCCGTCAATAACCACAATATCGGCACCGGCTCTTGCAACACCGGAAGCAATAGCTGCAATATTATGTACAGCCGCGATTTTAACAGAAACAGGCTTTTTATTATGTGTAGCCTGCTTAAGTGACCAAATAAGCTGGCGCAAATCTTCAATAGAATAAATATCATGGTGCGGTGCAGGTGAAATAGCATCTGAACCCTCCGGAATCATACGGGCATTTGATACTTCAACATTTACTTTTTCACCCGGAAGGTGACCGCCGATACCCGGCTTTGCACCCTGACCTATTTTAATTTCAACGAACTTTGAATTATTAAGATAATCTTTATGCACACCAAAACGGCCTGACGCTACCTGAACAACAGCATAATCGCCGAAAGAACGCAAGTCGGGATGAAGACCGCCCTCACCTGTATTAAACAATGTTCCGAGTTCAACGGCTGCCATAGCAAGTGACTTTTGAGCATTAAGTGAAATAGAACCAAAGCTCATAGCCGAAAACATAATAGGTGTTTCAAGCATAACCTGCGGCGGCATTTCAGTGATAGACTTACCTTTCTTTTCAACCTCAATTTTATCAGGCTTGCGACCTAATATAGTACGAATTTCCATCGGTTCACGAAGAGGGTCGATAGACGGATTGGTAACCTGCGATGCATTAAGCAAGATTTTATCCCAATAAATAGGATAAGGCTTTGGATTACCCATAGCGGAAAGAAGAACCGAACCCGTTTCTGCCTGACGGCAGATTTCCTGCTGATAAGAAGGTGTCCAATTCGCATTATCACGATAATCACAAACATATTTTTCTATACGCAATGCTCCTGTCGGGCAGAGGTCAACACATCTGTGGCAGGCAACACAATTTTTTGAATTTACTAATACTGTTTTTCCGTCTTCATCAAAAAAGTGGCATTCATTTGAACACTGACGAACACAGCATCCACAATTTATGCAAAGTTCTTTATCACGAATAACAGTAAATCTGCGTGGAATATAATTTATCATCAGTTCTCATCCTCCTCTTCATCAATTTCAAGCGGAATAAATACAGGCTCTGCACCTGAAACAGACCATACTTCATCAGGATCAGGGCAAATAATTCTGATTGCCGATTCTTCAGAAGCAAAATAAGCACGGTTTCCTTTAGTTGCGGCAGTAAGTGAACGAAGTTTCAGCCTATCGTTAATAGCAAGAAGTCCCTTATTAGAACCGAGAATTACAGAAAACGGGCCATTAACAAGCGCACCGTTATAAATAGAACGAAGATCGGTAAAATATTTCTTTTTATCATCGTCCATTCTGTCAATTTCATCCCATTCAGGTGCTGTAAGTACATCTGCGGCAACTTCAATAGGAAGATTATGATGGCGCAAAAGATGGTCAAAAAGATAAGTGATAACTTCTGTATCTGTTTGCATCGTGCAAATATATCCAAACTGCTCAATATATCTGCGGTTGGCATCATATGATGATATTTCACCGTTATGCACAATTGACCAATCAAGAATATTAAAAGGATGAGCACCTCCCCACCAGCCGGGTGTGTTAGTCGGGAATCTGCCGTGCGCTGTCCAAATATAAGCTTCATATTGGTCAAGCATATAAAATTCGCCTACATCTTCAGGATAGCCTACTGCTTTAAAGCAACCCATATTTTTACCGCTCGAAAAGATATAAGCACCCTCAATTGCATTATTAACTTTAGTTACACACTGTGCAACATATTCAAGTTCATCAAGCCTTGCGTCTTTCATTCGCACACGGTTTGCCTTACCGAAATAACGCCAAATATCAGGGCCTTTTTCGATGCTTGGAACTTGGCGGGTTGGTATTCTCTCCGCAACATCAATATTAAAATGCCTAAAAAGAAAATCTTCGCACTGCTTTCTTGCCTCGTTTGAATCATAGAAAACATGAATAGCGTATTCATCCTTATGTTCAGGATAAATACCATAAGCAGCAAAACCACCGCCAAGACCATTTGACCTATCGTGCATAAGTGCAATAGATTTAATGATTTGAGAACCGTTTATGCGGTTGCCTTTTCTGTCAATAATAGCGGCAATGGCACAGCCTGACGGAATTCTGATTTCTCCCTCTTTCAACATAGTATCCTCTCCTTAAGTTATGTGTAAATAACAATATATTTTATGAACATAATGTTCAATAAATATTGTGTTTTCTTAATTTTACAATAAATAACACTTATTAGTCAATTATACAAATTACAAAATTAGTGCGATTTTTGAGTTATTTTATGTATAATATCACAGTATCCATACAACTTTTAGTATAGTTATTCAGTTTTCAATGTATACGGTTGTATTTTTATTCATATCGCATAAAAGAAAAAGGACTGAATTAACAGTCCCTTTTCTTTGGTAGAAAATAGCAAAAACAATTATATAAAAGAGATTTTACAAATCTGTTTTACACATCATCCTCACCCTGCAAAGCATCATATCCTCTTTCGCCGGTACGAACTTTGACCGCATCTTCAACATCATAGATGAAGATTTTGCCATCGCCGATATTACCGGTATAAAGCACATCCCTTGCAGTTTCAATAACTGTTTCAACCGGAACAGCAGAAACAACCATTTCAAGTTTCATTTTAGGGTTAAGATTCATTTCTTCGATTTCAACACCACGGTATTTTCTGATGTGGCCTTTTTGTATGCCGCATCCCATTACATTTGTAACAGTCATACCGGTAATGCCGATTTCATTCATAGCAGATTTAATTTCTTCAAACTTAGCAGGATTAAATATCATAACAACTTTTGATAAAGCCGGTGATTTTTTAGTCGTATAAGTTTCAACTTCAACTGCCTTTTCAACCGGAGCAAGCGGAGTTGCAGGTACACTTGCTTTTGGAGCTGAAGCTTTGATAGAAGAAGATGTTGCAAAAGCCATAGCCGGCATAAAATCTGCGTAAGCAGACGGAAGATTATGTTCGGTAGCATCAAGGCCTTTGATTTCTTCCTCTTCAGATACGCGAAGTCCGTTAGTTTTCTTAATAATGAAAAATACTATTGTCATAGTAACAATTGTCCAAGCGGCAACACAAACAAGACCTAATAACTGCTTGCCGAGAAGTGAGAAGCCGCCGCCGTAGAAAAGGCCTTGGAATGAATCATTACCCGGTACGGTTGTAGTGGCGAAAAGACCGACTGCAACAGTACCCCACATACCGTTTACGCAGTGAACTGCAACAGCACCGACAGGGTCATCAACTTTAAGCTTAATATCAATAAATTCTACTGCAACAACTACAAGAATACCTGATACAACGCCTATAATACAAGAGCCAAGTGCATCAACAACATCACAACCGGCAGTTACTGCAACAAGACCTGCAAGTGAAGCGTTAAGTGACATTGAAACATCAGGCTTACCGTTTTTAATCCAAGTGAAAATCATAGTTACACAAGTAGCAATAGCAGGAGCACAAGTTGTGGTTACAAATATTGAAGCAAGCTGTGGTCCGCTTTTTGCAGCAGCACCGTTGAAACCATACCAACCAAACCAGAGAATGAACACACCGAGTGCGCCGAGAGTTAAAGAGTGTCCCGGAATAGCTTTAGCAACTTTTTTGCCTGTTTTCTTATCTTCAACATACTTGCCGATACGAGGGCCAACCATAATTGCGCCGATAAATGCTGTGATACCGCCAACCATATGAATTGCACAAGAACCCGCAAAATCGTGGAAGCCGAGATTTGCAAGCCAACCGTTTGGATTCCAAATCCAACCTGCTTCAATAGGATAAACAACAGCAGAAATTACAGCTGAATAAATACAATAGCTTGAAAACTTTGTACGCTCAGCCATTGAACCTGAAACGATAGTTGCCGCTGTTGCGCAAAATACAAGGTTAAATACAAAATTAGACCAATCAAAATTTTGATAATTTGTGAAAACGCCCAAGGTTGGCATACCGCAAAAGCCACCCAAAACTTCTTCACCCATCATAAGACCGAAACCAAGCAATATAAACATCGGAGTACCGATACAAAAATCCATAAGATTTTTCATAATAATATTGCCGGCATTTTTAGCCCTGGTAAAACCTGTTTCCACCATAGCAAAACCGCATTGCATAAAGAAAACAAGAGCCGCACCGATTAAAAACCAAATGCCGAACACTTCACTGTCGACTTTTTCAAGAATAGATGTTATATCCATATATTCTTCCTCCTAAAATTAAATAGTTTGTAATGATAAAAAGAAAATAAAAAAAGAGGCACGACAACACATAACATTGTCGCACCTCATTGTGCTAAAAATATATGTCAAGCCGACACCGGAAAGCGATGCCGGCCTAACAACTGGCATAATTGCCATAAGAGAGGGTTAAGTAAAAGATACAGATTAGTAATTAACCATATATCTGTCGATTTCCCACTGTGAAACCTTTGTTCTGTATTCATCCCATTCAGCTTTCTTGCCTTCGGTATAAGCATTGAATACATGGTCGCCTACTGTTTCTTTAACAAATGGGTCAGCTTCTGAAGCTTCAATTGCTTCTTCAAGTGAACCAGGAAGGCAATCAATACCTTTTGCTGCAAGTTCTTCATCTGAAAGGTCAAATACATTATAATCAACTGCAGGAGCAGGAGTGATTTTATTCTTAATTCCGTCAAGACCTGCTGCAAGGCAAAGAGCCATTTCAAGATATGGGTTACAAGTTGGGTCAGGGCAACGAAGCTCTACACGAGTACCCATTCCTCTTGCTGCAGGAATACGAACAAGACATGAACGGTTAGATGCTGACCAAACAATATAGGTAGGAGCTTCATAACCAGGTACAAGTCTTTTATATGAGTTTACGGTTGGGTTTGAATATACTGCAATACTCTTAACATGCTTTAAAAGACCGCCGATGAAATAATGTGCAACATCGCTCAAGCCGTCTTCGCTTTCAGGATCATAGAAAGCATTAACTACTTTACCGTTAGCATCTTTAGTCATAAGTGACATATTTGTGTGCATACCTGAACCGTTGATACCATAAATCGGCTTTGGCATAAATGTTGCATGAAGACCATGCTTTGTAGCATAAGTTTTAACAACATGCTTGAAAGTCATTACACGGTCTGCTGTTGTCATTACTTCATCAAACTTAAAGTCGATTTCGTGCTGGCCTTCAGCTACTTCGTGGTGTGATGCTTCAATTGTATATCCCATTTCCTCAAGAGCGAGGCAAATATCACGGCGGCAGTTTTCACCATGGTCAATAGGGTTAAGGTCAAAGTAACCACCTTCGTCGCCTGTTGTTGTAGTTGGGTTGCCGTCTTCATCAAGTTTGAAAAGGAAGAATTCACATTCAGGACCTACATTAAAGCTGTAACCCATTTCAGCAGCTTCATCCATAACCTTTTGAAGAACATTTCTTGGGTCACCGAGGAACGGTGTTTTATTATCGGCACAATATACCGAGCAGATAAGACGAGCTGTCTGTGCGTTCTGGTGCTTTCTCCAAGGGAAAATAGTCCATGTATCATAATCAGGATGAAGATACATATCACTTTCGTTAATTCTTACAAATCCATCAATTGATGAACCGTCAAACATACATTCATTGTCAAGTGCTTTTTCAAGCTGTGAGCTTGTGATAGCGACATTTTTCATAATGCCGAAAACATCTGTAAACTGAAGTCTGATAAATTCAACTCCGTTTTCCTGTGCACTTTTAAGGATGTCTTCTTTTGTGTACTTACTCATAGTAAATACTCCTCTCTTGAGTAATTTTGTAAATTAAAGCAAAAAAATAGGCACTCCGAATCAACTCGGAACGCCTTTGTTCTTACTACACTTTCATTATAGCCAGCAGGTATAAATTTGTCAACGATTTTATTCAATTTTGTCAATTTACTGCGTGAGCATCAATTCATGTTAAAACTTTTTGTATGATATGCCAAAAATAAGATACTATGATAAATCAAGATACTTTTCATCAATTACTTTTTTCACGAGTTTATTATAGTATTCAGGTGTTCCGCCTTTTTGTGAATGTGACTTTGCAAGTTCATCTGTATAATCGGAAAGTTTATAAACATCAAATCTAAATTTATCACCGTCTGTTCTGTTATAATGAGTAACAATCGGAATAAACTTACCGTTAACAGTTATTTTTCCGTTTTTCTTTTCAATATCAACACTTGCAATACCGCCGCAAAGCTGGTCAATTTCAATTTGATGTGAAATAAAATTACCAAGCGAATAGTAAACAAGCATTTTGTGGCCGCTTTCATTAGTAACTTCCTTAACCGGCTCAATTACATGCGGGTGACAACCGATAACAAGGTCAACACCCAATTTGCTAAACAAATCGGTGTATTCCTTTTGATAATCTGAAATACCGAAGCTGTTTTCCGTCCCCCAATGCGGAAATACAATTACCACATCGGCATTTGCCCTTGCTTCCTTAATATCTTTAGTTACTTTATCCTTGTCCATCATATTAACAATCCAAGGTTTATCACTCGGAAGGTCAATACCGTTAGTGCCATAAGTGTAATTAAGCAATGCAAATGTAATATTATTTTTTACATAATACTTTATAGTGTTATAACTCTTTTCATCTTCGTTAATACCAAGATAAACAACATCCTTATGCTTTTTAAAATATTCAATTTCATTCATAATGCCTTGTGAGCCTTTATCCATTATATGATTATTGGCACAGTTAAATATATCGAATCCGGCATTTATTGTGGCATCGCCGATTTCCTGAGGAGAATTAAACACAGGATAGCCCGTATATTCAAAATCAGAACCGCCAAGTACAGTTTCCTGGTCGATTACGGAAACATCGTATTTTTGAATTACAGGGGCAATGTTTTGGTAAAGCGAAGTATAATCATAACTTCCGTCTTCCTGCTTGCCTGCGTCAATCAATGTATTATGAATAAGATTATCGCCGACAGCGCAAAGTGTAACCTTTCCATCTGAATTTTCGCTTACAGGCTCACTGTTTTGCTCATTAACTGCAGAAACGGAAGTTTCGGCAGTCGGTTCTTTTATATCTTCTGTTCTTGTTAAATGCCCACTCACTGCAAGAACAATCAAAACGAATATTGCAACAAAAATAGGAATAAGTATTATAGGACTGAATTTTTTATTTTTAGACATAATGTCACCTCATATCAGTATTAGCTTAAATATTATATCATATATCAATTTGCAAAACAACAAATTTTTAAGGTGAGAAAATGGCAACAGCATTAACTTATGTGTTTTTTATTATCGGCTTAATTTTAATAATTAAGGGCGGTGATATTTTCGTTGACAGTGCAACAAAACTTGCAAATATGCTTGGTGTTCCTAAATTTATCATTGGCGCTACAATAGTATCAATTGCAACCACACTGCCTGAAATTATAGTAAGTATTCAGGCAACATTAAGCAAAAATGTTGATATGGCGGTCGGCAATGCGATAGGTTCCGTCACGGCAAATACAGCTTTGATTTTAGGACTTTTTATTACATTTATGCCATTTGAAATAAAAAGAAAAGATATTTCATTTAAAAGTATCGCTATGATATTTGCTGTTGTTTTTATAATAATAGGCTGCATAGTAACGCAAAAGAAAGAGCTCAGCTTTAAAGGTGAAGTCGGAGAATATTATTTTCTTTCGGCTTTGGGTGTAACTCTCTTATTTACAGTATTTGCAATATTTATTTTTGAAAACATAAAATGTATAAAAAGCGAAACAAAAAGTGATGAAAGCAAAATATCATACTGCACAAAAGAAAAAGTTAGTTGTATAATTCTTTTTATTTTAGGTGCTGTGGGCATAATATTCGGTGCAAGACTTCTTGTTAAATATGCCACACAAATTGCCATAAGCCTAAATATTTCGCAAAGAGTAATAAGCGTTATCGCAGTTGCTATCGGCACTTCCCTGCCGGAGCTTGTAACGGCTCTTACAGCACTAAAGAAAAAATCCGGCTCACTTTCAGCCGGAAATATACTTGGTGCAAATATAATTGATTTAACTTTAATTCTTCCGATTTGCTCGTTAATTTCAATAGCAAGAGGTACCAGTGAACTTGCGGTTTCACTTTCCTGCGTTAATTTTGATTGTGTAATGTGCTTAGGCGTAATTTTAATAGCTGTTTTGCCTACTATCATCAGCCAAAAATTTCAAAGGTGGCAAGGTATATTACTGCTTATAATTTACGGAATATACATATACTTTGTGGTTAGATAGAACAAAGGGAATGGCAAAAGCCATTCCCTTTAAATATTATTATTTTACTTTAATGTTAACTGTTTTATAAACACCGTTTTGAGCGTAAACATAAATTGTGCATTTACCTTTTTTAACGCCCTTAACTTTGCCTTTTGAATTTACTGTGGCAATCTTAGTATTTGAAGATTCATAGCAAATAGCTCTGTGTCTTCTAATTTTTTTATCCTTCTTGATTTCAGAAGCTTTGATTTTGAAAGTCTTACCTTTCTTAATTGTAGCCTTTGTTTTATTTACCTTAACAGCCTTTGCTACACCGTATTTTCCGCCAAGAGTAGTTGCGTGAATTTTCTTTGACACAGCGGTAGTAACTTTAGCACCGTTAATATTTTTAAATGCTACGATATTGTACTTGTAATAAGTACCTTTCTTAAGCTTCTTTTGAGTATAAGATGTTGTTTTACCTGAAACAACTTTAAGTACTTTGTACTTACTCTTAGCACCACACTTTGCGCCGTAAACAATGTAACCGTCTGCATTCTTAACCTTATTCCACTTTACAGTCACGCTTTTTTTAGTAATCTTAGTGGTTTTTGCTTTTAAAAGACCAAAGTTTGAACCTTTATAATCACCGTCACCCTTAACAGGTGTACCTGTCATTACCTTTTCGGTTAATGATGAAGTCTCACTTGAAATATTATTTTGGGTAAGATAAATATAAATTAACTTGGCTGTTGCAGAATCTACACCGTAACTATTGGCAATTTTGTTTTCACCCGGTGTAAGCGGAGGTGTTGACGGTGTCGGAGTTGCCGGAGTTGATGGTGTCGACGGAGTTGAAGGTGTTGACGGAGTTGATGGTGTTGAAGGTGTTGACGGTTGACTTGGTGCAACATAATTAGGATTAGCAGTACCGCAACCGTTCAAACAAAATTGTGCGTTGTTTGAAAATTTATGTCCTTTTGCATTTACAAAATCGGCAGTTTTTGTGTCACCGCAATTTTTACATTTATAAATTGTATATCCCTGTTCGGTACAGGTCGGTGCTACAACATTTTTAATATATGAATGTCCAAGCTTTGTACCTTCTTTTGTAACAACATCCTTATGGTTACATACAGAACAAATTCTTACGCTATATTCATCTTCTGTACAAGTAGCCGGATGTACTGTCGCCTCTCCGTATTGGTGACCTGTTGGAGATTTAATATCGTTATAAAATTCTTTACCTTCACTGTTTTTGTAAAGTGTATAACCAATTTCAGTACATTTAGGTGGAACTGTTTCAACTAAAGTATATCCTGAAGGTACTGTATATGATGTGTCTACTTTTTTTTCATCGCCGCATCTGCTGCAAACGAGTTTCTTTTCAGCTTCAAAATACTGATAGTTATGGCCTGTTGCCTTAATTACTTCACCGCCGGTATGCTTTCCGCACTTTGAGCATTTATATACAGCTTCTTTACCGTCTGCTGTACAGGTAGCTTCTTGTTTTTCTGTTTCTAATAAATAATTGTGCTTAAGAGCAGGAATTACATCGCCGCCTATTGTATCACCGCAGTTTTTACATTTCTTTACTTCAGTTTTACCTGCAGTTTCGCAAGTGGCATCAACCTTTGGCGAATCAACTACATAATCATGACCTGTTTTCTTTTCGCCTACTTCAGTTTTTATTCTGTGGCAAACCGAACATTCGTATATAATCTGTTCGTCCTGTGTACATGTTGCAGGTGTCGAAGATTTCTTTACATAATGGTCATCACACAAAGCCCAGTCTTTATATCCGCATTCTGAACAGGTGCGGATATGACCGTTTTTACCATCTTGTGTAATTTGTGAGTATGCGCCATAAGTATGCGGTGTTTTTGCCGGTACTATTTTCGTTTCAGCATAGTTAACATTTGCACTTGCAGTTTTTTCAACAGCAGGCTGCCATTCAAATGTTACAGTGCAATGGCCTGTTTTATCACAATCTTCATAACTATCACTGAGAACAGGTACAACTATTGTATCTCCTGCTTTATAATAGTTATCTGAAAGAAGATCTGTATTTGAATTTGTAAACTTAATGCGATATTGCTTACTGCTTTCAAGCTTAAGTTTTGCTTTTTCATAAGCACTAACGCGATTTTTAATATCGTTTGCACAATTTGCAACTTTAGCTGCAGTGTCTGATATATCGGTTACATCCTTACCGTCTTTTTGGTTAAAAGATGAATTCGGGTCACAATCATACAAATCCTGTATTGCTTTGTAATACTCATTAACTGCATCAGGAGTATACAATGTCTGGTCAAAACTTTCCAAATCTTTTGCAGCTTCATTTGCAGCTGTAACAATCGGCTTATAGTTTACAACATAAATTGTTGAACTTGACTCTTTTGAATTATTATCATAAGCAGTTGTAAAATCTACATTACTTGAATTTGTTGTCCAATAAAGTTTTTTAGCCAAAAAACCGTTTGAGATAAAAGAAGTGTCATTATCAATATTTGAATCAATATGAAGAAAACTTGCCAAATCTCTGCTGCCAATATCCGTACCGAATGAATAACATTTATTTGCATTTTCCCCTGTACTGATAAATTCAGTTAAAACCTTTGCTTCAAAACCAAATGGTGTATTATTACCGTACATATTACCGTTGAAATTTTCGTTTTGTTCAACTTTAGTTCCGCGCCAAGTATCAGCATAGAAATTTGCGCTGTGAGCCGGCGAAGTGGCATTAGATATACGCTCACTGTCATAAGGTGCAGCATAATAAATAACTCTTCTTCCGTCAATCTTATTTGTATTTTGTGCTATACACATAATCGGCATATAAGCATCAGTCGTGCCATCCCACATAAGTACAGCTGACGGATAATATGCTCTGAAATCTAAATGATTCTTTTTAAATTGCAAGCAATCAGTTGTACCAACATAAGCGCTCGGCCAATAAAGTACATTTGAAGACGGAGCGTATGACTGCTTATGAAATTTACCGTCTGATGAGCTTACTTCATTAACCTCGGCACTGTTAAGCCAAGAAACTTCACTCATGCCCGTCTTTGGTGTAAAGGTTGTTGACGGAGCTGCATGGTACTTTTTGTTTGTTTCGTCAATGTTTGAGCTTACGATCTTTGCCGTAGCCGCAGATGCAGTAACAGCTGTAAACGGAGTTACAGTCATTATCATTATAAGCGACATAAGGCATGCAATGGTTTTTTTGAATGTAAGCATAGATTATTCCTCCCACATATATAATATAGTTTTAGTATTGTTTTTATATTAACATAAGAAATCATTTTTTGCAATATTTTGTACACATTTTTTTAATATCATACTGTATTTTTATGCAAAATTTTATACAGTATTTTTACAATGTACAAAAACGACGGAATATAAACAAAAAAGTGCCACAAAAGTGGCACTTTTTATAAGTTTGTTAATTAAACAGGATGAACTTTTGATTCAAAGTCTTCATGTTTACCGTCAAGATTGTATTTTTTATCTCTTCTCTTTTGGAAGAACTTAATTGCAACCTGACCGAACTGGGCATATGAAAGAACATCTTCTTCCTGCTCATAATATTCTTTAATTTCATCCTTGAAATCATCAATTTTATCATGAATAAGGTCAGCAGGGCGGCAGGTGATAATTTCATCATCGCCTACAATCTTCTTCTGGAATTCAGGGTCAATATCACAAGGTGTTTTACCGTACTTACCGGCAACCATATCCTTAAATTCCTTGGTTACCATCTTATATCTTTCACCCATAATAACATTGAAAACAGCCTGTGTACCAACGATTTGAGATGTAGGAGTAACAAGCGGTGGGTAACCTGAATCTTCCCTTACTCTCGGAACTTCGGCAAGAACTTCATCAAGCTTATCTGCCTTGCCTGCCTGCTTAAGCTGTGATACAAGGTTGGAAAGCATACCACCCGGAACCTGATAAAGAAGGGTATTAGCATCAACACCAAGCATTTTAGGGTCAAGAAGACCTGATTTAAGATACTTTTCACGAAGCGGTGTGAAGAAATCTCTGATTTCTGAAAGAGCCTTAATATCAAGACCTGTATCATACTCAGTACCTTTAAGTGCGGCAACCATTGATTCGGTAGCCGGGTGAGAAGTACCCATAGCAAGCGGACTCATAGCAGTATCAATTACATCAACACCTGCTTCAATACCCTTAAGGTGAACCATAGAAGCAAGGCCTGAAGTATAGTGAGAGTGAAGCTGAACAGGAATATCAACTGTACTTTTAAGTGCTTTAACAAGGTCATAAGTTCCGTAAGGAGTTAAAAGACCTGCCATATCTTTAATACAGATTGAATCTGCACCGGCGTTTTCAAGTTGCTTTGCATAATTGCAATAATAATCAATATCAAAAACAGGGCCGGTGGTATATGAAATAGCAGCTTGAACATGACCGCCGTATTTCTTGGCTGCATCAATAGCTGTTTGAAGGTTACGAACATCGTTAAGAGCATCAAATATTCTTAAAATATCAATACCGTTATCAATACTCTTTTTTACAAAATAATCAACGAGTTCATCAGAATAATGGCGGTAGCCGAGCATATTCTGACCTCTGAAAAGCATTTGAAGCTTTGTGTTAGGACATTTTTTACGAATAAGACGAAGCCTATCCCAAGGGTCTTCATCAAGGAATCGAAGACAACTGTCGAAAGTTGCACCGCCCCAACATTCAAGTGAGTGGTAGCCGATTTTATCCATTTTTTCGAGGATGTCTTCAAATTCGTCAGTTCTCATACGAGTTGCAATCAAAGACTGATGAGCATCACGGAGAACTGTTTCAGTAATACCGATTTTAGCCATTTATGACACCTCTTAGTTTAATGTAATGATAACCTGGCCTGCTTCAACGCTGTCACTCTTTGAAACATTGATTGATGCAACAGTACCGTCCTGTGGAGCAACGATTTCATTTTCCATTTTCATAGCTTCAAGAATGCAAAGAACTGAACCGCTTGAAACTGAATCGCCTACTGAAACCTTAACATCAAGGATAGTACCAGGCATAGGAGCTTCAACCTTAACTGAACCTTCTGAACCCTGAGCTGCCGGTGCAGGAGCTGCGGCAGGAGCAGGAATCCGCAGAGG